>Ga0123355_10001456_pt1 | contig 32914 bp, 29 predicted proteins | sample TergutEmb28metaG_3_FD_89872 | JGI IMG/M metagenome (GOLD analysis project Ga0123355, IMG submission 89872) | Embiratermes neotenicus P1 segment gut microbial communities from Petit-Saut dam, French Guiana - Emb289 P1 | ecosystem: Host-associated > Arthropoda: Insects > Digestive system > Gut ...
CACAATTACTCAAATGAAGGACGAGGCCTACGAGGAGCTGCAAGATATAGAACGGTTAATCGAAGAAAAGAGTTATGGACTTCACGAAGCTGAACGACTGAACCCACAGGCTGTAAAAATAGCGTTGGACAAGATTGTTGCGGACTATCACGAGCAAGAGCGTAGGCACGTCGCCACAAGAGAGAATCAAAGACCTGCGCCACCAATAAAGAGGAAACAGCAGAACGTGTTGTAATATTCTTAAATCCAATGAAAGGAAGTGGTTGTTGAATAATAATGTCAAAAAACGGAAATCATGTAAAAAGGTGATGCCTTTGAACATAACATTAACCCGGAGCTTATATGGTAGGCCCGTAACCCACGAAGAAATGAAGTCTCGCTCATACAGGAGCGATGCCTTTAATCAGGTGCTAATAGCGGTCAATGAAAGAATAAACCGTCCACGCACAATTGCACCTAATGACAATAGCATAAATAACAGTTGAAAACGAAAGGCGAATCTGCTATAGTAAAGGTAGGCACTATGCCTACCTTTATTATTCGGGCTGGTCATTCGCTGCGCGAACTGCTCGCCCATGCAACCCAGGGAGGTCTTATGGACAAGACAAAGACGGCAGCAATATATATCCGTGTGTCTACCGATGCACAGCGAGAAGAAGGTTACTCAATAGATGCACAAAAAGAAATGCTCCAAGCCCACTGCATCTCAAAAGGGCTTAAAAACTATGCATATTACATAGATGGTGGATTCACAGGAAGTAACATTGAACGCCCTGAAATGCAACGGCTCATCAGCGATGTGAAGCAAGGTAAAATTTCTCATGTTGTGGTCTATAAACTCGACCGCTTATCAAGAAGTCAAAAAGATACGCTGTATTTAATCGAAGATGTTTTTAATCCGTATGGCGTAGATTTTATCTCCATGAACGAAAGCATGGACACATCAACCCCACTTGGACGGCTTATGTTAGGGATATTATCAGCATTTGCACAGCTTGAACGCGAAAATATCCGTGAGCGTACCCGAATGGGTATGCGTGAGCGTGTTAAGTCCGGCAAGTGGATGGGCGGCGGTCGCACCCCCTTTGGTTATGACTATGACGAAGAAAACGGCAAACTTGTTCCAAATAAAGACGCCGAGCGAGTTCGTAAGGTTTACGAGTTGTACCTAAAAGGACACTCAACAGCGAATATCGCACAGACACTTGGCTTGAAGTATGACAAGTTGGCATACCAAATCTTGTCACGAAAATCCAATGCCGGCTATATCCAGTATAACGGCGAAGAATATCTCGGCAACCATGAGCCAATTATAAGCCTTGAAACATACGAAGCTGCCATGCGCTACATGAAAGAGCGGTCAGTTAAAAAAGTATCGGAATCTAATTATTTATTTACAGGGCTTTTATATTGCGGAAAATGTGGCTCAAAAATGCGCTACCAAAAATGGGGTAAACGTGATTGCAAAATCGTGTGCTATTCACAAGACAAGAATAAACCACACTTGATTAAAGACCCTAACTGCGACAATAACAAGTTATGGGCAAGTGATATTGAGGACGTAGTTGTAAAAGACCTGCTCACTTATTCATTTGAACTGAGCAAAATAGATGCACCTCATATTTCCAATATGAGTCTTTTGGAAGTGCTACATGACCAGTATAACACAATAGCCCAGAAACTTAGGCGACTGTATAACCTCTATACCGATAACGAAGATGAAATACTGACCGATACAATTAACGACACTAAAAAGGAGTTGCGCAATATTCAGCTCCAAATTGAAAATGAAACTGAGAAAACTAAACAAGAGGGTAATTTTGTTGCCTTAAAGAAAACACTATCCACCTTGTCCGAAACATGGGAGTATATGACACCCAAGGAAAAGAAGGTTTTGGTAAATGACTGCATAAACAAAATCACCATAAATGGCGAATCTGTCAATGTTGATTATAAGTTTGCGCAAGTTTCTCCCGAATAAACGCAAGTGTTTGTTCGTATCGTTATTTACTTGCATTTCGCGCAAGTGTTTGTTATGATTAAAGCATAGTCGTAAGGAGGTGTTTGAATGAACAATCTTATAAGCCGCAACGCCTATTTAGAGCAGCTTGAAATGTGGCGCGAAAAAGAAATGATTAAAGTTGTTACAGGCGTTAGGCGATGTGGCAAGTCAACTCTTTTCGAACTGTACATTGACAGGCTGAGAGAGTCGGGCGTGGTGGACGAACAAATTATACTTGTAAATTTGGAGGACGAAGATTACTCCGAGTTACTTGACTACAAGAAATTGCACGAGTACATCAAGGCACGAATTGTAAAAGGTAAATGGACTTATGTTTTCATAGATGAGGTGCAAAACTGCACCGAATATGAAAAGGCAATATCAAGCCTTTACTTGAAGAAAAACTTGGATATTTACATCACGGGCTCAAATGCATATATGCTTTCCGGCGAGCTTGCCACAAAACTAACAGCTCGTTACATTGAAATAGATATGTTGCCACTGTCATTTTGTGAATTTAGCCAGATGGTTGATACTACCGACAAGCGCGAGCGGTTTTACCAATATTTGAATATGGGTGCATTTCCATACGCTGCGCGTTTTGTAGATAACTCATTAGCACACAGTCAGTATTTAGAGGGAATTTACAACACGGTTTTGGTAAAAGATGTAATGACTCGTGAAGGCCTTACTGACATAACGCTGTTGAAGTCTATTGCAAATTTCTTGGCAAGCAATGTGGGTAGTCCTGTGTCTACAAAAAAAATTGCCGACACGCTTACATCAAACGGTCGGCCGACAGGCTCGGCTACAGTGGACACGTATCTTGAAGCCCTTACCGATGCATATTTGTTTTATAAAGTTGGTCGTTATGATATAAAGGGCAAAATGCACCTCAAAACCGAAGGTAAGTATTATATCTGCGACACAGGGCTTAGAAATATGATGATGGGAATTACCAATAGAGATATTGGACATCAGATTGAAAACATCGTATTTCTTGAACTCTTACGGCGTGGATACAGAGTAAACATTGGCAAATCGGGGCGTGGCACAGAAGTTGACTTCATTGGCACTCGTGACAAAAAAACAGAGTACTACCAAGTTTCCGCAACGGTGCTAGACGAAAATACATTAACTCGTGAGCTTGCCCCACTCAATCAAATCAAGGATAATTATCCCAAATTCTTAATCACACTTGACGATTTCATCGGTGACTATGAAGGCATACAGCAAGTCAATTTGATTGACTGGCTAATGAAAGGGTAGCAAGAATAAAGCTCAAGTTAAAGCTCGAAATAAAGCCCAAGACTGTGCTGTAAACTGTGCTTTAATTTTAGGCTTGAAAGAGAAGGCGCAAAGAAAAATGGGCGTTGGACTGTTAAATAGGAGGATTGTGCGATGCAATGTAAAGATTGTAACAGTAGAATGAAGAATAGTAGCGATGGAGAATCCACCAACAAAGGCTATATTGAACGCTTAGTATGCCCCAAATGCAGTAAACTTTGTACTGTTGAATACAGAGAAAAAGGTAGCGGTAGAAACAAAATCGTAGAAAGAATAAATTCGGAGTGGGACATTTGATAAATATGTGGTAAAATAGCATAAAACAAGCCCTTCCAGGGGCTACTATACATATTCTCCCCAAATGACATCTATACCTATGATAATAGGTGAAATTCGCCGATACTTGCGCGATAACAACGCTATACGCGTAAGCAGAAGTTTACGTGATATAGCATATCGTGCCTTAAATACAAAAGAGGCTCTTACCGCAAAAAAGGGTAAAGAGCCCGAAATAGAAGAAATAGCAAAAGAAATGGATATGTCTAAAGAAGAGGTGCGCTTTGCGCTTGAAGCAATTCAAGACCCGGTAAGCCTCTTTGAACCGGTTTACCAAGATGGCACCGATGCTATTTTTGTAATGGATCAAGTTAGTGATGAAAAAAATACTGACCTACGCTGGTTAGAGAATCTTTCTCTTTCAGAGGCGTTAAAACGTTTGGGCGATAGAGAAAAACATATTTTGTCGCTACGTTTTTTTGAGGGTAAAACCCAATGCGAAGTTGCGGACGAAATAGGGATAAGCCAAGCACAGGTATCACGGCTGGAGAAAAACGCCCTGAAAAGTATGAAAAAATACATTTCCTAATATTTACAGTTGATTTTTTCGTCGTTTTAGGTTAGACAATAAGCAAAGTCACCATACTTATCTAAATAGGAGGCGTTTCGCATGGAAGTTTTAAGAGTATCTTCTAAGTCCGAACCCAAATCTGTAGCAGGTGCTATTGCAGCCGTTTTACGTAACGAACAACCGGTAGAAATTAACGCTATTGGTGCTGCGGCAGTTAACCAAGTAGTAAAGAGCATTGCCGTTGCACGTGGTTACGTTGCACCAAATGGCATTGACCTTATTTGTATCCCTGCATTCTCTCAACTAGAGGTTGATGGACAGGAAAAAACATCTATCAAGTTTACAGTGGAGCGTCGCTAAAGACGTTAATAAAAAATCCCATATCGCATTTATTTGCGATATGGGATTTTTTATTTTCTTATAGAAGGTTAGCGAACCCCATTATTCTATATGAGTGTGTCTTTAAAATAAAAAAAACGCTGCAATCATTCAAGATTGCGGCGTTTTTTAGGTACGTGCGAGAAATGATTCGAACACTCGACCTTCTGATCCGTAGTCAGACGCTCTATCCAGCTGAGCTACTCGCACACACTTTACCTAGAAAGCGGTTTTGCCGCTTTCTTTCCAGCAGGCTGCAACAGAAATTGCGCACACAATTTCCTAGCAACACGGATAAATATATCACAAACATACGGCTTGTTCAATACTAAAATTTATATTCCACTAAATGTGTATTTTGTATGCTTTGCTAACAAATGCGCACAATAAAATATATTCAGGAGGTTATTTAAGATGAAAAAATTTCTATCATTTATATTATTATCAGCAATATTTTCGGTTGCTTTTTCTGTTTTGGTAAAAGGCGAAAAACCTGATGTTAACGCCCACGGTGCCATTTTGATGGAAGCAGAAACCGGACGGATTCTTTGGGGAAAAAACGAACACACTCCATTGCCAATGGCAAGCACCACAAAAATAATGACAGCGGTTTTAGCAATAGAAAGCGGCAGAATGAACGAAACTGTTACAGTATCTAAGCGCGCCGCAGCGGCTCCAAAAGTAAAAATGAACCTAACCGCCGGAGAAGAAATACGCCTTAGTAACCTTATGCTTGCACTAATGTTGGAATCATCCAACGATGCCGCGGTAGCAATTGCAGAGCATTTAGGCGGCACAGTAGAAGAATTTTGCAGGCTAATGACAGAGAAAGCGCACGAACTGGGGGCTGTAAACACCATTTTTGAAACAGCAAGCGGGCTAGATGCAGGCAACCATAGTTCCACACCTTATGACCTTGCAATAATTACTCGATATGCATTAAATGTACCCGGATTTATAGAACTTACAAACACAAGAGATGCAAATTTTAGCAGCAACAAACGGAGTTATTCATTTCACAATAAAAATCGTTTGCTTAACGAATTCCCAGGGGCTAACGGAGTAAAAACCGGATTTACAGGCAAGGCAGGGCATTGTTTTGTTGGTGCGGCAAAACAAGACGGCATGCAGCTTATATCTGTTGTGTTGGCATCCGGCTGGGGAACAGAGGGCCGCAACCAAAAATGGGTGGACACAAAAGAAATATTACACTACGGTTTTGCAAATTTTGAATTTGAGACGCTTGTATCTAAGGCAGAAACCGCCGGGTTTATGCCTGTAACACGCACTCGTTCAGAAGATGTACCGTTCGTTTACGAGAACAGTGTGCAAGCCCCAATGAGTAAAGAAGAAAGTTTTTCTGTCGAAATAGATACGCCCACTACTCTTCAAGCCCCTATTAACATTGGCGATGCTTTGGGCGTTGCAAAGGTATATATAAATTCAGATTTATACGCAACTGTTCCCCTTATTGCAACCGGCGAAGCTATCAGGCACGATTTTAAAACTTCTTTGGAAAAAGTGTTAAACACTTACTTCTCGTTTGTAACCAAAACTCAGCCGGATATAATCTTGCCGGAGTATTTTGCATTTCCGCAATTTCTCAATATCGAAAATTGATGTTTTTTTTGTAAAAAGCGCTCTAGACCGCTTGTATAGCCACTTGAGGCAGGTTTTGGCTCAACACGCAAGAAACTCTTTCCGTATGTTGCTTTCGTATGTTAGAATCTAAGATAAAGTCTAATACGTTTCTTCGGCTAAAGTTTAGACTAAGAAAAGTATATGGAGGTGTCTTCCAATGCGTGACCATATTCATACAATTCCGGTTTTGGATGCATTACGTGACCCTGATGGTTGCGCTTTTTGCGTAATGGAAAGAAAACTAGAAAACGACTGTTTACAATTTATTTTAGGGCCTGCCTACATGGAAGATGATGTGCGTATGGAAACCAACAAGGTTGGTTTTTGTAAAAATCATATGCAGGCCATGTATAAAGAGCAAAACCGCTTAGGTCTTGCTCTAATGCTACATACTCACATGCAAAAGCTCTGTAAGGATACGGATACTATTATAAACGGCAAGCTACCCGCAAAATTGTTCAACAAGGACCCCGGGGGTGTTTCGCCTCGCCTTAAAGCTTATTTATCAAAGACTTACGATGGTTGTTATGTATGTAAACGTGTAAGTGATACTTTTGCCAGATATGTTGATACATTTTTTTACCTATGGAATAAAGGCGGAGAAGAAAGCAAACTTATAGCCACGCAAGAAGGTTATTGTCTCCCCCACTACATTACTTTGCTTGTCGCCGCAGAAACTCGAAGTAATAGGGATAAGTTTTTAGATATGCTATACAACACGTGGCAAAAACAAGCCCACAAACTAGAAGAAGATTTAGACTGGTTTGTACAGAAATTCGACCACCGTAACGCAGATGCACCATGGAAAAACTCAAAGGACGCTGTGCCTCGTGCAATAGCTTTTTTGAGCGGAGGGTTATTAGATGATTAATACTTCTTTTGCGGCAGAAAAAGCCAAACTAAAGGAAATGAACTTTAAGGAAAAATGCCAATACATTTGGGAATATTATAAAGTGCATATCATTGTCACTGTTTTGCTGCTTGTTATAATTGGTAGTGTAATAAATTCCTTGTTTATTAATCCGCCAAAGCGAGATTATATTTATCTCGCATGGATAGCTCACGCACTAAGCATGGAGGATGTAGAAATTTTTGAAGAAGAGTTGTCAATTATTGTAGAAAACCCGGATAGGCAAGCGGTTAGAATCTCTTCATATGTGTTAACCGGCAACCCTCAAGTGGATATAGCAATGCAAACTCGTTTTGTCGCAGAACTGCAAATGAGAAATATTAATGGGTTAATAGTAGATCACGAAGAATTAATGGGCACTATTCAAGAAAGGGTAGTATACCAAATAAGCAGTCTTCCTTTAGGAATGGATTTTCCTATAGATAGTTCCGGCTTTGCTGTTCCGCTAAACGGTTCGCCTATGCTTGAGGAAATTGGCATACGGTCAGAAGGATTATATTTTGTTGTTCCCGTAGGTGCTCGAAATTTATATAGGATTACAAAGGCATTGGAGGTATTACTACCATGAAAATTAGGTCGGTAAACAATAAAGCTACGCAATTCATGCTGTTCTTAGTAGTTACTTATTTTGGTTTTAATCTTGTTCTTGGCGCAATAATTGGTGCTGTTAGTATGTTTGGTGATATTCCATTTGAAAACATGATTACTTCGCCATTGGTATTAATGATGACACAAGTGGGTGGGCTGTTAGTACCTCTTTTTATTTGGCTAAATATAACCGACGACAAATTTAAAGCCAGTATGCCAAAACATAAACTTGGCACAACGAACATTGTAATTGTTATTGCATTGGGCTTCCTTGCCCAGCCTGCTATGATGGTTATTTCATATATAACTTCGCTATTTTTTCCAAACGTTGCAGATGAATTAATTACCGCTATGGCCGCCCAGCCATTATTGCTTATGCTAGTTGCTGTTGCCGTAACACCGGGCATAGTTGAAGAAGTCGTTTTTCGTGGGTATGTACAGTCTCGTACTCCTGGCACCACTGTTCTAAAAATGGCACTTTTGAATGGACTTTTGTTCGGTATGATTCATATGAATTTTCAGCAATTTTCTTATGCATTTGTTATGGGCGTTTTGCTTGCGTACTTGGTTTACTACACAAAAAGCATTTGGGCAGGTATTATCCCCCACTTTATTATGAATGCAACTCAAGTTACCTTAGGTAGGTTTGCACAAGAGGCAGAAGCAACTTTGGCAACGTACTATAATGGTATGCCGGAAATTAGCGAAGCGGTTTCTGTAGTAATACTGGTGGTAGTTGCTGTTATTGCCTCAGTAATATGTGCTGTTTTAATACGTGCCCTAATAAGCCACAATAAAGAACGGTTTGAAAATGAACCGCAAGAAACGACAGATATATTAAAATTGTTTGCTATTGAAACCGGAGAAAGAAAAGTGATTACTATAGATTGGTGTTTTTGGGCCAGTGTTGTTCTCTTTCTTCTTGCGGCTATATTTCTTATGTAATAATGCAAAAACCCAGCCTTAGGGGGGAATAAGGCCGGGCCTTTACACAAAGTGACATCAGCCACTTTGCATGAGGGGGATATTTAGTTGCACTTTAACTATTGCCGTGTTTTTTTGTTTTTATACGGCCGAATTAATGTTTTTGGGTCATGCCCTATTAAATCTTTGCGCCCTGCGTCCAGCAGGGCTTTTTTTACAATTTCGTAATTAACGGGCAAGCGATACTGTATAAGTGCACGCTGGGTAGTTTTTTGCCTTTGGTTTTTGGGTACAAATACTTTTTCCATAGTAAAAGGATTTAGTCCGGTGTAATACATACAAGTGGACATTGTGCCCGGTGTAGGGTAAAAATCTTGCACTTGTTCCGGCTTGTCTCCGGCCTTTTGCAAATACTCTGCAAGTTCAATTGCCTCGTTTAGGCCACACCCTGGGTGGCTGGACATAAGGTATGGTACAAGATATTGGTCTTTACCTAGTTTTTTGTTTATTTCTGCATATTTAGACGCAAATTTTTTATATATATCTATGGTGGGTTTGCCCATCGTTTTTAATACCTTAGCCGAAACATGCTCTGGGGCAACCTTTAGCCTGCCACTTATGTGGTGCCGGCATAATTCTTCTAAAAATTTGCTGCCCTTTGGGTCATGTAATAAATAATCGTATCTTATGCCTGAACGTACAAATACTTTTTTAACTTTTGGCAGGCTACGTAAATCTTTTAATATTTTTAAATAATCTTCGTGATCGTATTTCAAATTTTTGCATGGCGCTGGGGTTAGGCATTGCCGTTTGCAAGGGCGTGCATCAAGGTTTTTCCATCTATCGCAGGAAGGATGCCTAAAATTTGCAGTAGGGCCGCCCACATCATGGATATATCCTTTAAAGTCCGGGTCAAAAGTGAAATTTTCGCCTTCTTGTATGATAGATTTACGGCTGCGCGTTTGAATGCACCGCCCTTGGTGGAAGGTTAACGAACAAAAATTACAACCACCAAAGCAGCCCCGGTTAGATACAATGCTAAATTTTACTTCTTCTATCGCAGGTACGCCGCCCTTTGTTTCATACATTGGGTGGTAATTGCGTTCGTAAGGCAGGGCATACACTCTGTCCATTTCGCTTGTGGTTAGCGGGCTTGCTGGTGGGTTTTGCACAACAAATGTATTGCCGTAACTTTCTGCTAAGGGTTTTGCAGTAATATAATCTGTGTTTTGATACTGGGTTAAAAAACTTTTTGCGTATTCATGCTTTCCTTTGGTGGTTGGCTCTTTTATGTTTGTAAAACTCGGCAGCGTAATAAACTCATCCAAAAAAGAAATATCGTTTGCCTTGAAGACGGTGCCGTTTATAAAGGTAATATCCTTTACAGCAATTCCGCTTTGCAACGCCTCAGCAATTTCTATAATTTGCTTCTCACCCATGCCGTAAACAATAATATCTGCGGCAGAATCTAAAAGTATAGAGCGGCGCACGGCATTATCCCAATAGTCGTAATGTGCGAGACGACGCAAACTCGCTTCCAATCCGCCTATTATAATGGGAATATTTTTGTATACCTCGCGCAACTTATTACAATACACGATAGTTGCGCGGTTTGGTCGCTTCCCGAGTTCACCACCAGGGGAGTATGCGTCGGCTTTGCGTTTATGCAATGCCACTGAATAGTGGTTTACCATAGAATCGATATTGCCACCCGTTACCAAGAAAGCAAGCTTAGGCTCGCCCAAACGGGTGAAGTCTGTTGTTGTTTTCCAGTCCGGTTGGGCAATTATTGCAACGGTGTAACCGTGAGACTCTAACAGCCGGGCGATAATGCTGGCACCAAAAGAAGGGTGGTCTACATAGGCATCACCGGTGATTAGTACAAAATCGGGCTGGGTTAAAAGCTCATCTTTTTTTGTAGGTAGAAATGCCACGTTGTGCTCCTTTTGGCTTGACTTACATATAATAAAACAACTGTTCTGGTTGGGGTGCTTTATGTGGCGCAGAAAACGTTTAATGGGCATGATATTCTTTTTTATAGGCATAGGCATGCTGCTACAGGTTATGATGCCTGGTTGGGGATTTTTAATTGCTACGGCATTAATTATCCTTGGGTTTTGGTATGTTTTTGTGCGGTGAAATTTTCCCTTTGCCACCGCATGTAGGACATGTCTCTTCCAGCAAGAAACTAAGTGGCAAGCGACGTTTTGGCCTTGCAATTTGCACAATACCAAACTTGCTTATGTCGGATATTTCCGGGTTTAATCGGTCTTGTTTTGCGCAGAAAGTTAAGGTGTTTATAAGTTTTTCTTTGTCCTCTGCTTTTGTCATATCTATAAAGTCTATGATTATAAGGCCACAAAGGTTGCGTAGTATTATTTGCTTTATTATTTCCTCGGCGGCTTCTAAGTTTGTTTTTAGCACAGTATCACGGTAATAATAATTGCTTGCACTGCTGCCTGTATTTACATCTATTACGGCACAGGCTTCTGTTTGTTCTATTGTAATATAACCGCCGCTTGGGAGATGCACTACCTTTTCTAAAGCGGCTTTTATTTGTTTTTTAAAGATGGCGAGCAAATTGTCTGTAAAGGGTTTTGCATTTATCCCCAATTTGGCCACTTCGGTTAGAAATTTTTCACCGCCGTTAACCAACACTTCTGTTACCGTTTTGGTTAGCAGGTCGTTCATTATCTGCTCTATAGAGTTGATTTTAGGATAAATTTTTGCAGGCGGTTTTGCATATGCTGCTTGTTCTAAAATATTTTCATAAAGCGTGGCTAGTTCATGAATTTCTGCTGCAACATTTTCCTTTGTTTGCCCGGTGGCGTCGGTACGCACTATTGCGCCGCAACCTTTTGGCAATAGCTCTCGTACAAGTTGTTTTAGGCGCCGTTTTTCTTTTTCGTTAGTAATTTTGTGCGAAACGCCTACTTCTGGCGTTTTATGCAACACAACATAACGCCCTTTTAGCGTAATTTCTTCGCTTACGTATGCGCCTTTAGTGCCTATAGCATCTTTTTGAACTTGCACAAGAACAGGCTGGCCAGACTTTAAACCGTGGTTTACACTCAGGTTCATAAAGGCATTTTTACTTTCGCCAATATCAACAAACGCAAATTGTCCGGGCATTATTGTTGCTATACGCCCTACTATTATGTTGCCAACTAAAGATTTTTCTTTGTTTATAAAAATTTCTTCCAAGCGACCGTCTTGCACCAAAGCGGCTGTTATAGTACCTTGGTTTTCTTCTATATAAAGCTGTTTCATAGCGGGATGCGACCTTCTTTGTATAGCTCTAAACGTGTTAGTTTGGAATTGCATGGTGGTTTGTCGGTTAATTGCTGCATTACGAGCAATGGGTTAATAAACCTTGCGCTTCCGGCAGAAAGGTGCAATAAAACACCGCCTTGGATTTTCTTTATGTCCAAAATATCCGGGCGTATATCTGTATTTTTGATGCCGCTTTTTGTTTTTTTTGGGATTACAATTTCTTCTGAGTCCAGCACTTTTTTTATTGCGTCATCGGATACATCCACTGCTAAAAGATAATCTGCTGTTACCGTTGCGGCAGCGGCTGTTGCTCCATCGGGGGTATAAGCCGCCAAAATGGTTAACCCGGGCGGTGCGGCGGCGTTTAGTTTCTCTACAACTTCACTTTCGGGAAGTTCACTTACAATAGAAATATCCAAATAGTCATTAATGCTTTCCATGCCCAAAGGCAGTGGTAGTGCAAAAGAAATTATTTGATGCGGGTTAAAGCCTTGAGAGTACGCAATCGGCAACTTGCTGCGACGGATGGTTTGGGTAAACACCTTTAAAAAATCTAAGTGGCCTATATAACAAAGGGTACCTGTTTTGGAAAAACGGATACGAATTTTAAACATCTTCCCTACCCTCCTTTGTGCATTTTAGGCCGCAGCCGGCGCAACCGTCCCGGCAGTTAACAGTAGTTATGCCTTCTTTGGACTTCTGCCATTCTTTAGCTAAAAAATTTTTATTTATGCCTATATTGATGAAATCCCACGGTAATGTTTCTTCTACAGGGCGTTCTCTGTGGGTGTAAAAGGCAAGGTCTAAGCCGGCTATAGCAAACGCTGCATCCCAAACACTAGGATTAAAATGGTCGCTCCAGCCGTCGAACATTCCGCCAAGTTTGTAGGCTTCTAATACCACTTGCCCCAGTTTGCGGTCACCGCGGGCGAATGCACCTTCCATTTGGGCGGTTTTTCCGTCGTGGTAGCGATAAGTAACACGTTTGTTTCGCACCATGGATTTTAAGCGTTTTTGTTCGTTAATAAATTCTTCCGAAGTAACTTGCGCGGCCCATTGGAAAGGCGTAAACGGCTTGGGTACAAAACATGCGGTGCTTACAGATACACTTACCGGGCGTTTGCGCTCTTCGTAAGTTAGCCTGTAATATGTGTCTACAATTTTGTTACACAAATCAATTATTGCGTCACCGTCTTCTGTTGTTTCACCCGGCAGCCCACCAATGAAATAGAGCTTTATCTTGTCTATGCCGGCAAGGAAGGCGCGATAGCAACCTTCCAAAATATTCTCTTCGCTTAGGTTTTTATTAATAACATCCCGCATGCGTTGGCTACCGGCCTCCGGCGCAACAGTAAGGGACGATTTGCGTACGGATTTTATTTTTGCAAGGGTATCAATGGCATCCAGGCGGGTAGACGGCAAAGATAGGCTAACCTTATCTTTTTCGGTTACTTCCAAAAGTGCGTCTACTAACTCGTTAAACTGGCTATAGTCACAGGCACTAAGGGAAAGAAGTGATAATTCTTCATGCCCTGTTGCTTGAAGCAGTTTTTCTGTTTTGGACAAAAGCTTTTGCACGCTACGTTCACGTACCGGACGGTAAATATATCCGGCTTGGCAAAAGCGGCAACCACGAATACAACCACGTGCGACCTCTAGTACTGCTCGGTTGTGCACAGATTCTGTTAACGGTGCTATCATTTTATCCGGGTAAAAGTCGAGTTTTTCACACAAAGCGCGCTCTACAGTTCGTGGGGCATTTTTATTTGTGGGTGAAAAATCTTTTAGCGTACCATCCGGATTATATGTGGGCTCGTAAAATGCGGGCACATATATTCCCGGGATATTGGTTATGCTTTCTAAAAATTCTTTTTTGGTGCTGCCTTTTTTATACTTGTCCATAACAAGTTCTAGGCTGGCCTCCGCATCGCCAATATAAAAGAAGTCTATAAAGTCTGCCATTGGCTCGGGATTAACTGTACATGGGCCGCCTGCGCAAATGATGGGGTGACTATCGTTTCTATCAGCAGATTTTAATGGTATTTGTGCCAAGTCCAACATAGCAAGTACATTTGTGTAGGACATTTCGTACTGAAGGGTGAAACCCAAAATATCAAAAACTTTCAAATCATCTCCGGTTTCAACGGCAAAAAGAGGGGTGTTTGTTTCTTTCAGATACTCCACCATGTCTACCCACGGCATGAAAGCCCTTTCGCAAAATATGTCCTCGCGCTTATTAAGCAGAAAATAAATTAACTGCAAGCCCAAATGGCTCATACCAATTTCGTAAACATCGGGGAAACAAAATGCAAAACGTGTTATGTCGCTTGTTATTTCTTTTGAAACAACATTAATTTCCCCACCTGTATAACGTGCGGGCTTTTGCATTTTTAACAAATCTGTCTTAGGCGGTCTCATGTTGTACCTCTTTTCTTTTACGCTCGAACATTACAATTATACTAACTACTACAAATACCACTAAACAAACGGTAAATGGAATACGCCTATCTATATCCGAAAGCCGGCCAATAATAAAACCAAAGGGACTTGCGGCACCCAACATTATTGCCATCATTAAGGCGCGTATCCTTGCGCGTTCTGCCGGGTTTACATTGTTGATAACAAGGCTGTCACGCCGTGGCATAACAAGTGCTGCGGCACATGCGTCTATCGCGGTAAAAATTATTAGCGGCACAATAAATCCGGCAGGTATTGTAATCAGCAATACATAACCCCCAAAATACAATATAAGCCCTGCTATCATTACCAAATACAGCGGAAACTTGTCCAATATCCGTTGGAATACAAGGAAAAATAGCAACATAATTGCACCGCGCAAAACAACATTTAACCAAGGCAGTATCTGTTCCGGCAGGCCTAAATCCTGTGTTACATACAAGGGGTAAAAATTATTTGCTACAACAAGCTGAATATGTAAAATGATTGTTAATACCAAAACTCGAACTGTTGCAGGCGTGGTGAAAATTTGCTTTATCACACCGGAGTAACCCGCTAAAAGTTTCCATAACGGAACATTGCGAGTTTCTTTTAGTTTAACTACCCCCTGCCCCGTTTCCGTTGCATAAATATAGTGGACAATAAATTTTGCACTCATTGAAATAGCGGCAAAAATGAATAAAACTCTCATCACATCTACAAGCCCAAATACGCCAATGAGAAAACCGGAAAGCGGTGCAATAAACACAGCTAAAAGCCCTGCTATATAAATCCAGTTAAACAGTTGCACAATTTTATTTGGCTCCGCGTCTTCTACCAAAAGGCATTCCCAAGCATTTGCACCTATTGGCCACAGGCCATTAAAAGCGGCCGCAACAACAAACCACCTGAAATCCTGCGCAAACGCCCAAATAAGGCATGGAACTGTCCATGCCAGGTGGTCCCAAATTATGTTGGTTAAACGTCTGCCGTATTTATCGGTTATAACGCCACTTAACACGCTAGAAATCATTTGCACAACAAGCCCAACGGAAATGACAATTCCAATATCTCCATCTAGTAGACCAAGCGCGCCCATGTAAAGGGCAAAAAACGGCGCATATAAAGTATGGGGAACCCCCCAAAGCGGTTCGGTAAAAACCGCGTATCGAGGATTCCCTTTTAATGCAAGTACCGGTGCAAATATTCTTTTAATCATCTTCGAGGTCTTCTTCCTGGTCATCCGGTTCGTCTTCGTTTGGGTCATCATCCGGAATTGGGTCATCCGGCTCCGGGTCAGGTTCCGGCGTTGGCTCCGGCTCTTCTGTGGTGAAAGGTGGCTGTGGTGGAATATCCGGTTCTGCCGGAGCGGGCTCATGTATTTGCACTTGCAAGGCCGGCGCATTTTGGAACACGGTTACACCGGTAGGCAAACTTACATTAAGCACCACGTAATGTATACCAATAGGTAAGTTACGCAAGTCTAACTCCAGCCCAATATCGTTTAGCGTTAAGTCTGTTATCTGCCCGCGTGAGCCCGCAACTTCTACTCTTATATTGGCATTGTTGCTTAGTATTTGATAAATCGCTTGCAATCCTCTGATGCGCACATTGTCGCGGGGCACATTAAATATGCGCCGCTCTATGGGCTCTACAATAACTGTTGCATTTACTGTTTCAACTTCACCTGTACGCAGATAAACACCGTCCGGTAACGTTATCAAAAGTTCTTCTGAAAAAGTGGCATTTGCCGCATTCAAATCTATTTCCAAAAGGATGTAATGTATATCCGCTAAAACATGTGGCGGTGCGACAATATCTATTTCGCCGGGTTCCAAAACTACTGTGTCTACTGCATAACCCGGTGCTAAATTGCCGGTAGTTTGTACTCTAAGTTCAACTGTTTCTATTGGCCAAACGGGAATTGTCGCACCTGTGTCCCAAACATTAAGATGCAATAAATTCGGTAGTATATCTTGGCCACTTCTTGTAATTACATAAAGAGGCAAGTTGCTTATTTCCGTTTCTGCATGTATACCTAAAACATCTATATTTACCCGTACTTCTTCTATATCAGAAAGCAAAGACCTTGGCCCGGTTATAGTTACAACGTTATTTATAAGCCGTATAGGCATTAACTCAAGGCCCGGTGCGGTTTCACCTTCTATATTAATTCTAATAGGGAACGACTCGCGAGCCATTACATCTACCACAAGTTCTATCGTACTTGGGCTGATAGATGAGAGCTCCAGTTCTTCTGATAAATTTACACCAACACTCAAGAGCACAGTAACTGGCTCTTCGGCGGACAATACCGTGTCTACTGGAATAGCCCTAAGATCGATACTTGCACGTATGTCCCTTGCTTCGTCTAGCGCTTCAAAATCCCATCTTTGTGCACGTATACCGACCCTTATTTGGGCGTCCAAATTTTCTTGGTTTAGAATAACAATGCCTGCATTGGTTAGTATCTCTGCATTATGAATTTCTAAGGGTACGTTAAAAGATCTGGTTTCTGTAGGGTTGTTAAAGTTGGAACTTATTAACCACAACAAAATAGCAAGGCCTAAGCATATTAACTTCCATTTTATATCTGTAGTAAAAAAGGATAGGATGCGTTGCTTCATTTGGTACCCCTCCTTCTAAAAGGTGAGGTTTTAAATAAAGAAAAACGAGATTTAACAGGCTCGCCCCACATAAGTGTTTCTCTAAGTTCCTTTTCGGTTACACTCCTCTTAATTCCACCGCCGATTACTAAGGATATAGTGCCTGTTTCTTCGGAAACAACAACAACACGTGCGTCAGACACTTCGGATATACCAATTGCGGCGCGGTGGCGTGTACCCAATTCTGCCGCCACGTGCTCTGCTGTAAGCGGCAAAATACAAGAGGCAGAACTTATTCTATTTTCGCGTATAACAACAGCACCGTCATGTAACGGTGTATTTTTTTCAAATATATTAAGCAGCAATTGAGTGCTTACCACGGCATCAAGTTGTGTGCCGTTTTCTTCATGTTCGCGTAAATCTACATCTTGTTCCAGCACAATTAATGCGCCGGTTATAGAGCCGGACATTACTTGTACTGCTTTTATAATTTCATTAATTGTATGTTCGGATGCATGCACCACTTGCTCAGAATCGTTTTTAAGAGGGAATAAATACTGCCCCTTGCCAAGCTGCTCTAATGCTTTGCGTAACTCCGGCTGAAACAATATAACAACAACTACAGGCCCCATAATAATAGTATTGCTTACTATCCACTGTACCGTGGAAAGGTTAAATACTTCTGCCAAAAGAGCAATTGCGGCTATAAAAACGATGCCTTTAAATAATACCCAAGCCTGCGTACGGCGCACCCACTTGAAAAACAGATACAAAACAATGGCGATAATTAAAATATCAAGTGCTTGAAAAAACCCAAAGTCGGGCATAACAAACACAGGTAAATTAATAAGTTCCATAATCCTGTCTGTCATAAACAAAATCCTACTCTATTTAAATATCTTCCTCCGGTGGTGGTGCCGGGTTGGGGCGTGGGCGCGGGCCTGGTGTGGGCCTTGTACCTGTATGGCGATGCTCTCTTGGCAGTGGTGGTACAAAATCATCGTCAAAAAATTCGTCATCTTCATATACTACTGAACTGGAGCGGTGCCTGGCCTCGTAAGTTAAATCATCTTTATCCGGCCTTATGCGCTTAACCACACGCTGTGGTTTTGAAATAATAACTTTTGGCACAATACGTACGTGATAGAAATTGTCATCATCTTCAAATTGGACAGTTTCTGCGCGGTTATAATCCAAAATAGCGTCGAAACAACGTATGATTAATACCAGTACACCGGACAGCAGCGTTAAACCAATCACACTTAGTATATTTACATTGGCTCCTGCTACAAATGCTGCCACAACAAAGCCAAAAATATTCATTACACAGCCAAGGGCAATTGCTACTTCTTTGGCAAAATCTATTGCCAGTTTGCTTATAAAATGCACCAGCAAAACAACCATAGCAAAAACAACCGCTGTAAACAGCCAGTTTTGCGTCATCGTTAAACTACGAATCAAAGCTTCATACACAACAGAAAATGCCTCGGGCATTTCCGCGATAAGCTCTGTAATTTCCATGTCTGCCATGCCGGTGCCCACTACAGAGGCAGATGCAACAAGCCCTTCAAGCATAGGAATTTGCGCATGAACAAACACACCAACAACAACAGGAATAATTGCCGTAATAGGAAAATACAAACCAACAATAATTGGTGTCAAATATGGCACATTAAAATGGAATGCCAAAATGGTTAGCAGAATTAAAATAGACTCCTTTGGTGCCATGCGGGCATAAAAAAGGAAAATAAACATTGCAAACAAAAACACTGCCACAGCAATTTCTAAATTTGCAGAATATTGCAGCGTTAACGTAAGGATAATTAACATCCAACTCATGTTCATAGGCATTATTGTGAACAATAGCGCAAACAATAATGCAAGCATAGTGGGTTGCATAAATTCTGCAAATGGCTCTAGTGCAGGGTTAACTTGCCCGATTGCTAAAATACTAGCAAACACAAACCAGCCTACTAAAAATTTTAATATAGGCAAGATAAAAACTTCGTATCGTTTAAAAAATTTCACTACCGTTTCGCGTACAATTAATATCTGTTCCAAAGTGAATGTCCTTCCCTCTATTTGTGCCGGTTATTTAAACACGTTCAAGTTTATTTACAAGCGTCTCGTATTTTTTTAGTCGTTTTTGAATTAAGTAATATTCTCTGGTAGCTTGCACGGTACCAATTAAGGAATATACAGCTAAGAGCGCTAACATAAATAAAACAGAATCCCTTATAGGACCTGCTGCTTCCATTTCTAAAATATCGGTGCCATCTATAAGAAACACTCTAAGCCAGTAGAGTGCCAAAATAAATAAACCACCTAAACCTACAGCCAAACGAGTGCTTAGGTTTTTTTTGTAGATATAATCGTGACGAAAATACTCGCTGCCGGCGCGGTCGTGGCTGCCTTCATGCTTGTCGTACAGTGCGAGTTCCGTCATTGTGATGATTTTTTGCGGGTCTGCCATAGAAGAAAACCTCCCCTTTCCATTCCTACCCACTGCATATTATACCTGTTTTTACGAAAAGTCTATAACAAATCTTAGAAAAAATCTGAGATTTGGTCTAAGACATTGAAGGGTTTTGGGGATAGCCGTCGAATAATAAGATATAGAGAGTGCAAGGGAGCGTGTTTGGGCTAGTGCGAAGCGGTGGGCAGTAACGACGGGGAAATTGCCTTTCACTTGTACCGTATGCCCACCCAACCGCACACAATCGGCGAACAAGTTCGCCACATTTGCGCACAGTTGTGCGGACACACGGCAATCGCTCAAGTCAAATTCCCCGCCGTTACTGCCCTCACCATATAGGGGTAAACCCGGGCAGCTTGGCGGTGCACTCGTATTATTTGATGGCTAACGGATGTGGGTTAGTTTGTTGGGTGCATTGCATGCGCCGGCTAATCGAACAAATGTTTTGTCGTTTTTGATAAAAGCGCTCAACGCCGCTTAATAGGCTAAAAGGAGGGAGTTGGTTACTGTGCGCTATCCGGACAATGTTGTGCAAGATATTATTTCGCTAAACGACATTGCGGATGTTGTTGCGAGCTATGTTCAGCTTGCCCCTCGTTCCGGTAATTTGTTTGGGTTATGTCCTTTTCATAAAGAAAAGACGCCTTCGTTTTCTGTTTCACCACAAAAACAGATATTTTATTGCTTTGGTTGCAGCGCCGGCGGGCACGTTCTTTCTTTCATAATGAAGATAGAAAATCTTGATTTTATTTCTGCTTTAAAAATGCTTGCGGATAGAGTGCGTTACCGGCTACCGGAGCAAAATGAAACTCAGGAAGTTAAAGAAAGCAGAAAATTACGAGAAACCATTGCGGGGTTAAACAAACATGCTGCGCGTTTCTATCACGATTATTTATTTAGCGGTACGGCCGATGCAAAATATGCTTTGCGTTATTTAGAAAAGCGAGGGGTAGAATTGCCCTTGATAAAACGTTTTGGTGTTGGACTTTGGCCGCCGGGGTGGGACGGGCTTATTAAGCACTTATCGGACACAAGCGAAGAACTGCTTGCCACAGCCGGGCTCGCAACACAAAACAGGAAAGATACAACCAAGTACTACGATAGATTCCGCGCGCGCTTGATGTTCCCTATTATTGATACCCGCAACCGTGTTGTCGGTTTTGGCGGCAGGATAATGGATGACAATTCCAAAGAGGCAAAGTATTTAAACACGCCAGAAACCGCACTTTTCCATAAAAGCAATAACCTTTACGGGCTTAACTTGGCACGAAAAACTTACTCCAAAGAATTAATTATAGTAGAAGGTTATATGGATGTGTTGGCAATGCACAAAGGAGGATTTACAAATGCGGTTGCTGTGCTGGGCACTGCGCTAAATGACGCACATACCCGGCTGCTTAAAAATGCAGGCTGCGAGTCAGTTGTGTTAATGCTTGATGGAGATAACGCGGGAGTTAGAGCAACGCTTAGGGCAATTCCTGTACTTAGCAAAGCAGGGATTAAGGTAAAGACACTCGATTTATCCAAAGGCGAAAAAAAAGCAAAAGACCCGGATGACTTCTTATCACTTTACGGTGCGGCACCCCTTAAAGCACTTCTATCAGACTCTAAAAGCCATGTTGCTTTTCAGGTTGGTTTACTAAAAGACAACTATAATCTTTCCACTACGGAAGGGCGAGTAGGGTTTACGGAAGAAGCTGCAAAATTACTGGCGAGCTTGCCCAGCGCAATTGAAACAGACGCCTATGTAGCAGATATTTCAAAGGAAGTAGATATTTCCGCAAGCGCAATTTTTACAGAAATAAAAAAACAGCAGGGAGAAAAACCTGCCGTTATGTACTCCACGCCAAAACGCAGTATTCGGTCGAAAAAAGAAGAGCGAGGTGTGCAAAAAGCAAAAGAAACCCTGCTATACATTGTACTAACCTACCCCGCCGCCGCAAATGCGCTTAACAAAAGCAGTTACATAGGAAAAGAAGAAATTGGCGAAGGTTTGCATTTCAACCTATTGGAATTTGCATTTAAATGCGCAGCAGAAAAAAGAACCTTATCTCCAACAGATGTAATCACTGCCTTTGATTCTAACGAACGTGAAGTTGCAGAAATTTTTATAGATCAACCGGACTACCATGGCAAGGACGCAATACAGAAAGTTTTAAACGAAACTGCTTTTATTTTAAAACGTGCATGGGCACTAAACCAGATGGAAACCATAGAAAATGACGCTAAAACAGTGCAAATACTAGGGTTTGCAGCAAGAAACATGCCCACACTTTGTATATAACATATATGAATGGCTAAACTTACTTATGGAAGGAATGGTGCTTTTTGAAGCCCTTCGAGGATCCTATGTTGATGAATCGCTTGCAAGAGTTAGTTGATTCAGGCAAAAAAAACAAAAATGTATTAACGCACAAGGACATTTCTGACTTTTTTGGAGATGTGGACTTAGACCCCGACCAAGTGGACAAGGCCTACGAGTGGATTGAAAGCCAAGGCATAGAAATCCCCACAGGGCTTGAGCCGGAGGAAAAGGAAAAAGAAATAGACATTTCTGCCGTCGAGGGTTCTATTAATATCGACGACCATGTGCGCATGTACCTTAAAGAAATCGGAAAAGTTCCGCTACTTACCGGAGAAGAAGAAGTGGAACTTGCAAAACGCATGGAAGCCGGAGACGAAGACGCCAGCCGCCGCCTTGCAGAGGCTAACTTGCGCCTTGTTGTTTCCATTGCCAAGCGTTATGTTGGCCGCGGGATGCTCTTTTTAGATTTGATACAAGAGGGCAACTTAGGGCTTATTAAGGCCGTAGAAAAATTCGACCATAAAAAAGGCTATAAGTTCAGCACATACGCAACTTGGTGGATTAGACAAGCTATCACCCGCGCTATTGCAGACCAGGCGCGTACTATTCGCATACCTGTGCACATGGTAGAGACTATTAACAAACTTATCCGTGTTTCTCGTCAATTGCTGCAAGAATTGGGGCGCGACCCAACGCCGGACGAACTTGCAAAAGAAATGCAAATGCCGGTGGACAAGGTGCGCGACATATTAAAAATCGGACAAGAGCCGGTTTCGTTAGAAACCCCAATTGGTGAAGAAGAGGACAGCCACCTGGGCGATTTTATACCCGACGATGATGTTTTGGCTCCGGCAGACGCGGCGGCCAACACTTTGCTTAAAGAGCAGCTAAAAGACGTTTTAGACACCTTAACCGAAAGAGAAGAAAAAGTGCTGCGCTTGCGTTTTGGCTTAGATGACGGCAAAGCCCGCACTTTAGAAGAAGTTGGAAAAGAGTTTAACGTAACGCGTGAGCGTATTAGGCAAATAGAGGCTAAAGCTTTACGCAAATTACGCCACCCTAGCCGAAGCAAAAAATTAAAGGATTATTTGACATAATGGCAATATCTTTACGATTGCGCACCTTGCTTGAATATGTGAAAAATACAAATGTGCTTGCAGACATTGGCACCGACCACGCATATTTACCTATAGAAGCGTGCAAACTTAGCTTATGCAAAACTGCAATTGCATGCGATATTAATAAAGGACCGCTTGAAATTGCAAAAAAAAATATAGAAGTTGCCGGGTTAACTGCCTGTATTCAAACCAGGCTTGGAGACGGACTTGCGCCATTGAACTCAAATGAAGCGGATACCATTGTAATTTCCGGTATGGGTGGCATGGCTGTTTGGCGTATTTTGCAAAACCCACGGGCAAAAGAAGCAAAAAAATTAATTCTTCAGCCCCAGCATAACATTCCGGAGCTTAGAATTAACTTGCACCAAGCAGGTTTTAATATTTCAGAAGAATCACTTATAAAGGAAGACGGACGTTTTTATATCATTCTTATTGCGGCTTATGGTGGAGAAATTGCAACTTACAGCCCGCAAGAATATTTTTTGGGCAAAGGCATCAACAATTCAGACGCTTATGGTAGCTACTTAAACCATACAGAAGAAAAAATACTAAAGTACATAGACTTTTTAAGCGATACGGAAAAAGAAAATGCTATGCATCAATTAGAAATGTTACACAATTGTAAAATACTTGAACACCTGCCACACAAAACATAGTATGAGAATTTTGCTTTAACACAAAATAAAGTCACAAAGTCAAGACGCAATCAATCTTGATTTTGTGACTTTTATAGGTTGTAGGAAATTGCATTGCAATTTCCACTACCTACCGTAGTAAAAGCGGTGATGCCGCCGCTTTTATGCATATCAATAGGGGGATAAATCAATTATGAAAGTAAAACAACTTTTAGCAACAGGTTTGATTGTAGGTATGGTTGCCATAACAGGCTGTGCCCACAATTTACCGGAAACAAACCAAGGCAACCGCAACGGACAACGTGTGGCAGATGCCGTAAACCACCGCCCGGATAGTTATACAACTACAAGCCATCGTTTACCACAAACCGAAAACAAGGATATGGTAACCAGAGGAACAACTAACCGTGCCACAAGGCAAGGGTTTTCGCGCGCTGAGGGCTCTGCGAAAACCCAAAATGCAAGGCGCAACACGACAGAGCACCGTACAATTTTACCTACTACAAACCCAACCAGGAGAGTTAACCCTCCTACAACTACTGCACCTGTAACACCGAATCGTTCTTTAAACCTTGGCCGTCCACAAGGGCGCATTGGTAGCGACTTCCGCACCAACCATAACAATGTAAACGCTTACAGTTTAGACACTGAAGCAACAACAAGAAGCACAGTTAATAACAACGTAGCAACACCTTCACCGACAGTGGCGCCAACAGTGGCACCAAAAGCAACAGTAAACGAAACAGCACCTAAAAAAATTGACACAGTGCGCAGCACAACACCAAAAACAACTGCGCCTAAAACTGCTACACCTAAAGTAGCGGTACCTCATGTTGTTACTCCTGCTCCGGCAGTACCGGCTCCTACGGCTGCTCCAGTAGCACCTGTAAGAACTGTGCGTTCAGAAGTGCCGGTATCTCGTGGGCATCGTAACCCTAGGTTAGAAGAACAAGTGAAACAAATGCACGAAGGACGTACAAACATTAATACTCATGCAATTAACGAAACCGGTTACAACAATACAACAAACAATATCGACCGTGTAAACCGCTCAAGCCACAGCGCACGCCGAAATAGAGCAAGAGCAAACCGCAATGAAGAAAACAGAAATAATAGAAATGTAAACACTGTAAATGAAAACACAGCAACAAGAAACACTACAAACCGTACAAACACAACTAACCATGCTGTAAATCCAACCACATCAAACAAAGCAGTTAACTTCTCTAGCAGAAATCACGCTGGTGTAGACACTTATAGCAACCGTTTAGGTGGCCGCGTAGAACTACTGGACCAAACTGTACAAGTTGTTAACAACGAAGATTACGGTTTCTTCCGTAAAAAAGTAGAAGAACCTGCACCTGTGGCTCCTACTCCTGAAAATAGCCCAGAGGTTCCAACAAGAACAAGGTCAACAAGTTATTATGATCATGACATCGACCAAAACAATAACCAAAATACGGATGCAGACAACAACACACCAAACAACAATAATAACACCACGCCTATTCCAAACCAAAATGCACCAACTCGTACAGCTCCATTACAACGCGTAATGAAATAATTAAAAAAAGCGGGTATCTTTTGATACCCGCTTTACTTTAATTACATTCGCCACTCATCGGCCAGCATACTGTAATGCAAATAATCGTAACGTTTACTTCTAAAGTAAAATGCTTTCCTTGAACGACCCTCTAATACAAAACCCAGCTTCTCAAATATTTTCTGCGATGGGATATTAATTTCTAATGTGCTTGCGGTAACACGCTCCATGCCTATATTGTCAAATGCATATCCAAGAATCAAGCGAAGAGCTTCTGTACCATAACCTTTTCCTTGGTTTGTTATTTTCGCAATGCCGATGCCGATAGCGCATGCACGGTTCATTTTGTCGATGCCTTGCAGTGCCACATCACCTATTACAGTGCCATCGTTTAGGAATATTCCCACCCTTATGTTCACATTTTCTTTTAGTAGTCGCTGTATATCTTCATACCATTCGTTATAGTTTTCAATCGACCAGCCAAATACTGTAGGCTCCAAAGGGTTAGCAAAATCGTACTCATTATCTTCGCAAATTTTCTTGCAATCCTGCCTTTCCATGGCGGCAAGATAAATATTTACACCTTGTAATTTTAATATTTATTTCTTCCTTATTAATTAAAAATTTTCTACTTGCATTGCATCCAACTCTACATACAAAGTAACAGCTGTGTCCCCGTATCGCAAAACTCTCACTTCTACAATATCACCAACGCGAGACAGCCGAAGCGCTTCTATTAACTGCTGCCAATTAAACACAGGCAACCCATTAAACCCGGTTATAACATCGCCTTGCTGCATTCCGCCTCTATAGGCTGACCCATTTTCTATTACACTTGCAACTAATACACCAATTGGGGGAACACCTAATTCTTCCGCAGTTTCCTCCGTTAATGTTCCGCCTCTAATTCCAAGTGCGGGGCGACGTCCTGTGATTAATTCATCTAAAATTGGAGCAGCAATGCTGGATGCAATACTGTAACCTATACCTTCTACACTACCCATACCAAATATAAGCCCCGTTGCTTGGTTAATATTTATTCCAATAACCTCGCCTCTTGTGTTAACAAGTGGGCCGCCGCTGTTGCCGTAATTTATTGCGGCATCGGTTTGCATTAACGTTAATGTGTGGTTGCCTACCGGCAAAACAACTGTTTTTTCCGATGCGCTTATAATGCCACGCGTAACGGCAGTACCTTCGCCCATCGCGTTGCCAATTGCAAGCACTGTGTCCCCCACCCGCATGTTATCGCTATCCCCAAAGGTTGCTATCACTATCTTGTCTATCCCAGCTTCAATAAGCTGAGATTTTTCTATTGCCAAAACGGCCAGGTCAACCGTAGAATCTACACCTACAGGTGTGGCTATTATAGGGGTGCCTTCTATCGCAACAACAAACTGGTTGCCGCCATCACGCACTATATAATAGTTGGTTACTATAAATATTCTATCGTCATCTTCGCCAAAAATAAGGCCGCTGCCATTGCGTATTTGCTGAATCATACCGCCGCCCAATCGGGTTGTAACACTTACTACTGCCGGCTTTATTGCTTCTACAATATCTGCCAAGGTGCCTGTTTCGGTTGGCTCCACAATGTCGAATGTTGGTACAACCAAGGTTAGTGTGGGTTCGTTCACAACGCTTACCGCATCGTTTATCACAGGGTTGGCAGGCTGCATAAAGCGCCCAATGCCCGTACCAATACCAAAGCCTAATGTGCCTGTACCCAGCGTGAAAATAAGCACAAAAGCAATTGCTTTTTTTAACCAACCGCCGGTTTGCCTTGGGCTGCCGGTATTTTTTATTGTTTCCTTATAAAATGAAGCAGAAGGAAGCACTTCTACTGTTAGCCCTGTTTCTGTTGGGGTTTTTATATTGCTTGTATGCGAAAAATGGCTTGTGCTTTTCTGCAAATCCCATTCTATTTCTTCTTGAATTTTTTCTATATCACGTTCATCAAACATTTATAACACCTCACAGTATTCATTTTTAAAGTGTAGCACCGCATGGTAAAAAACGTATGAACAAAATGTTAACTTTGCGCAAGCGCAATTTCTTATGCTGTGAAATTGCAAAAAGCGCAATTTCTGCTGCAGCCTGTCTGAAAAGAAAAGTGCGCAAGCGCACTTTCTTATGCTAAAATAGAATAAAATCTTAGACGCAGTCTTAGGAGACAATAATATGTTTGTAGACAATGTAAAAATTACAATAGAATCTGGCCACGGCGGCCATGGCAACATCAGTTTCCGTAAAGAAAAATATGTGCCTAACGGCGGGCCCAACGGCGGCGATGGTGGCAGAGGCGGCGATGTTATTTTTGAAGCTGACTCTAGTATTAACACTTTGCTGGATTTTAGATACGTGAAAACTCATCGTGCTCAACCCGGCGAAAATGGCGGCGGCAGTAATTGCTCCGGCAAAAGTGGCAAAAACTTGGTGCTAAAAGTGCCTGAAGGCACATTAATCCGTTATGGCTGGGATATAGACGAAAAAAATAACCCAACAGGCCTTGTTATGGCAGACCTTAAAAAGCATGGCGACAGCCGCACGCTTGCCAAAGGCGGCAAGGGCGGCAGAGGCAACCAACACTTTGCCACGCCTTCTCGCCAAGCACCCAAATTTTGCGAAGATGGCAAACCGGGCAAAACTTATAAAATAACCTTGGAGTTAAAGCTTATTGCGGATGTAGGTATAATCGGCTTCCCTAATGCGGGCAAATCTACTTTGCTTTCTCGTGTTACACGGGCGAATCCTAAAATTGCTAACTACCAATTTACAACGCTTTCACCCAACTTGGGCGTTGTACGGCATGATTTTGGTGCCGACTTTGTACTTGCAGACATCCCCGGATTAATAGAGGGTGCGAGCGAAGGCGTTGGGTTAGGGTTTGACTTTTTGCGCCATATCGAGCGCACCCGCGTGCTGTTGCATGTTGTAGATGCCGCAAGACTAGAGGATGATTTAACGCCTGTAGAAGCAATTGAAAAAATTAATGCCGAACTTGCCAATTATAACCCTGCATTACTCGACCGCCCGCAGATAATAGCCGCCAATAAAACCGACCTACCTTTAAACGAAGAGTATATGCAGGAACTAGAAAATTATGTAGCCGAAAAAGGCTGGACGCTGCATAAAATTTCTGCCGCAACCAACTTTGGTTTAACCGAATTAATTAAAAAAGTAGCGGAAGTGTTAAAAGACACCCCGCTAATTGAAAGTTTTGAAACAGATTACGAAACATTCTTTGAAAATGAGCAAAAGGAAGAATATATTGAAGTTGAAAAAGTAAAAGAAGGCGTCTACCGTGTAGAAGGCCCAGGCGTAGAACGCATGCTGGGTTATACAAACATGGAAGATGAACGCGGCTTTGCCTTCTTCCAACGTTTCCTTAGGCAAAGCGGCATAATAGACCGCTTAGAGGCGTTGGGCATACAAGAAAACGATACAGTGCAAATATACGAAATGGAATTTGACTACTGGAAGTGATGACATGTTTGATAAAAAAGTTTCAAAAGTCTTAATAGCAATGAGCGGCGGCGTAGATTCTTCTGTTGCCGCTTATTTACTTGGGCAAAAATATGAAACCATAGGCGCAATGATGAAGCTGTACACAAATGACGACCTTGCGCCGCAATTAAATAACAAAACTTGCTGCTCGTTAGATGATGTGGAAGATGCACGACAGGTTGCGGATAGGCTGGGCATGCCATTTTATGTTTTAAATTTTACGGACACATTTGAAGAAACTGTTATGGATAGGTTTGTGAATGCATACATGGCAGGCGAAACCCCAAACCCCTGTATAGACTGCAACCGCTACTTGAAATTTGAACGGTTTCTAGGCCGTGCAACTGAACTTGAGTGTAAATATATTGCTACAGGACATTATGCGAGAGTAGCAAAAGAAAATGGCAGGTACCTATTAAAAACGGGGCTGGATAACACAAAAGACCAAAGTTATGCGCTGTACACTATGACACAAGCGCAACTTGCCCGCACACTTTTGCCACTTGGAGAGCTTACAAAAGAAGAAGTGCGCAAAATTGCCGCGGAACAAGGCTTTGTTAATGCTAAAAAACGTGACAGTCAAGATATTTGCTTTGCCCCGGATGGTGATTATGCCGGGTTTATAGAGCGGCATACTGAGAAAATGCGCTCTCGCACATTTTCTCTTCAAGCAGGCCGCAGCAGAAATTGCGCGAGCAATTTCCCAGCATCAAAAAAAGCCCCTCCGGGTAAATTTATCGACTTAGAGGGCAAGATTTTAGGCGAACATAAAGGCGTTATTCATTATACTATTGGGCAACGTAAGGGGTTAGGCATATCTGCCCCCCACCCTCTTTTTGTGTTGAAGCTAGACATGGAAAGCAATACGGTTGTACTTGGCAAAAATGAAGATTTGTTTACCAGCACTTTAATGGCGAAAGATATAAATTTTATCCCATTTGATAAACTGGACTGCAAACTGCAAGTACAGGCTAAAATCCGCTACAGCCACAAGGCAGAACCTGCAACACTTTGGCAGACAAGCGAAGATTCTTTTGTAGTAGAATTTGACACCCCGCAACGTGCTATAACCCCCGGGCAAGCGGTTGTATTATATGATGGAGAAGTGGTCGTAGGTGGCGGCACCATTTGCTGATTAAATGGCTTGTGAGTGCCTGTCCTTTCTGCCGAAAGTGCTCGAAACCTTGTATTGTGCCATAACCCTAGACTTTTAATGTGCGCTGTTACAGTTTGTCGGTTTTAGTCAAAGGTGGCTTCGGCCTTTTGGTTAGAAGCGGTTGCCTATTTGCTTTTGTTTTTTTTGGCACCACCGATTTTGGCCTTTTGGTGAAAAGCGTTCTAGCCAGCCCACGGGGCTGTATTGGTGTGATTTTACCAAAAACCTAAGGAAACCGTCACGCGTCCAGCAGTTCTACTGCTGTTTCTGTTGTTATCGAGTTATGACGTGTGCCGCCCTTAGGTGTGGCACACATTCATATATAGCCGCTGGGTTTGTCCGTCATGCCGGGGTTTAATCCGTGGAGTGCCTGTATACCCCTGCCCGCCGTGCGAGTGGCCCTCTGCCTGTGCGGTGCCGATTGCGCTGCCCCCACCCAGCGGAAGCCCGCCCAAATGGCTGATTCCCTACGCTCCCGGCGAATGGCTCTATGGTTGGATGGAGTGCGGAAAGTCCGATTTTCGGAGATTTTCCGATTCTATTCACTCACACAGGGGTTTGACGACGTATTTTGTGCGATACATGTAAGACTATTTGCTGTATTGCAAAAAAACATTAACTGGCACTTGAGGATATTTTGCCATTTGCAGATTGAACAATTGTAAAACCAAATTCCTCAGCGAGTTTTTTGGCTCTATCGTTTACTCTTTTTACGCGTTCGTCTGTTGTCATGTGTTTTGTTTCCTCGTATAGTTTCAGCCGGATTGCATCAATTTCTGCTTCACATCTGTTCATCATTTTCTACCTCCAATGGACTGGCAATTGTTATAGACCTATAACCTTCTCTAAGATTTATAACGCTTGTCATCCTTTTTGTTTTGAGTTTATTAATGTGCTTGAAATTCAAACTAAAAATACACTCTAAGTCATTTGTTGTAGCAATGCAATATGATAACCGTCGTAAGTAAATCTAGCAGGAATAACTCCCTCATTTACATATATCTCTGCCAACCGTTCTGCCTCTTTGTCAAATTGAAGTACCTGGATGTTGTATTTTGGAATTAATTCAAGCATATTTGAGCGCTTGGGTTCTTTGGCATTCTCTAATTCGTCTGCTACGTAAACAGAAGTATATGCTTCATATTTCCCAGCCAGTATTTCGCCAAACAGCTTAACTGTAGCGGTGTGCGCTTCCCTGTCTGTATCAAAATAATGGTTGAACACTGTTGTTTCAAGGTATATCTTTGGCTTGCGCACCATAATCACGCCTTTCTTGTTGTTAGTATATCCCTTAAAGCCGTTGCTGCCAACAATATTGTTTGTTGCTAAGCATTTTGCGATTATGTTCGTTGACACAGCGAGATGTTTGGCGAATCGTTTTGTGCGTTGATTTGCATTTATTTTGTAGCATGAAAACGCCCCTTCGATTAATCAAAGGGGCGATTACAGGGATTGTATGGTAATTCAAGGTGAAAACGTTGCGTTATTTTTGTTCAGTAGTTATTTCCGTTGCTTTTTTAAATGCTAAAGCCATATATCTGTTGATAAATTTTACATAGCCCCATGCTCTTGCTTATATTTGCGTGGGTTAGATAAATACTCGCGGGACTTTGCCTCGTTTTCTGCAAAGAGTTTGTCAAAGTATTCTATGTTTCCTGCGGTTAATAACTCGAAGTCTTTAGAATAGAATTTTTTCCAGTGCTCACTTGCTTGCATACGTTTCTGAAGTAGAGCAATAGCATTTTCATATTCTCCTAGTTTAATGTAACAATAATGACTGATATAGAGAATATCATTGTTAGCAGGCAAAGGAATATCATGTATGTCGCAAACAAATTCATAATACTTCCTCATTTCGATACTACCAGCCATGCAATTGTTGCCACGCTCAAGAATTGGAAAAACATGGGTAATTATTATGTCCAGCATCTCATCTGCAACTTTTTCGCCATCCGTTGTTGATAGTTTTGTCATAGCAAAAGGGCAATAATTATACCAAAGTTTGTCACCACAAATGAAACCAGGCACCCGCATAAAACCGTCCTTTCGCAGATGATGTATTTCATGCCCTTCTATATGCAAATTTTGAATCTTAATAAAAAGCGGAGTAATCCCAAAATGGACAGTATATGCATTGTCTTGATTATTCAGCATTAAGGTTTGCACAACATCATTAACTATCCTGTAGAATGTTTTACGGTAAAGTATAAATCCTAATGGAGAGAGGTATTCTTTGAATTTAGTTTTATACATTTTCGTTATAATACTCATCTGTGTCACCCCTAAAGTTATCTTAGTAATGATGGGATTATAGCAGGTGCCCCTAAACCTCCAGTAAGAAGTATTATAGCTATTGCAGAGCCTAGTAGAGCCGCCACTTGCACGGCTTCCCAATTTACTTCTCGCGAAAAATCATACTGGATTATACCATTGCCCATATCCCAATATCTTATTGTGTAGATGAAATAGACATAAGGTTCTGTAATTGTCCTGCTTGAGATTGTCGTGCCAGCAGTGCCTCCAACGACCAGAGTAAGGGTATCTAAATCATTTCTGCCACCACCCACAGGGTTTACTAAACTAGCTCCAGCTATGGTATATCGTCCCAATTGTCTAAGTGCCCTAGGTACTGATAATGTTGACCTTTTCACTTCCCACACTTCACCAGTTTCAGGACTAACTACATCAATAAAACCCCATGTTAAAATCGCAGGCGACCTAACCATTCTATTTTTTAACAATCGGTTTCTACTTGCTACGTTGTCCACAACCCAATTGTGAATTGTACCTGGAAAAGCGGTGCCCGGAATAAGCCCCGGGGGTGCGTTAGCCACGTTAACTGAATTAGTTGATGAACTGGTTGAAGTATTTGCGGCTGCTCGAGCCGCTAATAGTGCAAACATTTTATCCGGTGAAACCTGTAAGCCTCCACCCGGTAGTAACCCCGGTATAACGCTCAGTCCACTCGGGTCATTCCAGCGTATTGGGTTATGCATCGCATACATAAATAGATTTGCACTCTGTTGTATCGCTAAGTTGCCAGCTTGCATGTTGTGAATACCCCAGAACGGGTCTTCTTGAGTAAATCGTCCCAACCTCGGGCTGAAGTGCCTCGCCCTAAGATAGTAAGTCTCAGTACCCCAGTCCCAGTATTCGCCGGCGAAACGGAACGGGTTGGTATTTGTCGGTTGTATATTATTATTACCATTTGTGGTTTCGCCAACCTCCAACCCAAACGCCGTATATCTATACTCCTGAGTTACGATGCCGCTTGCATTCGTG
>Ga0123355_10001457_pt1 | contig 32913 bp, 29 predicted proteins | sample TergutEmb28metaG_3_FD_89872 | JGI IMG/M metagenome (GOLD analysis project Ga0123355, IMG submission 89872) | Embiratermes neotenicus P1 segment gut microbial communities from Petit-Saut dam, French Guiana - Emb289 P1 | ecosystem: Host-associated > Arthropoda: Insects > Digestive system > Gut ...
AATTATTTTTGAGCCGAGCTTATCTTCAGCAAGTTTGATTCCGTCTACTAAAACAGGATGTTGTGCAGCCGGACCCATTACTGCATCTATGCCGTACGGTGCAAACTGACAGATGATTTCTGCAATGGCTTCTTTGTTTCTGTTTCTGGCATTAATCATGTTGTCTGCTGATGGAGTTGTGTGTCCCCATCCTAACATCCAGTTACTGCCGATAATCATACGCGGCAGCGATACGCCGCCTACTGTTGTGCGCGGAAATTGTTTTGCGCTCATAAAATATCTCTCCTTTGAAATTTAAATTTGTTCCATAGACGCGTTCATTATAATAGATTATTGTAATTTTGCATAGTCCGTGGTATTCTACAAAGCGAGGAAATACCAAACTAAACAGAGAAGGGAATGACAATTATGAAATTGTTTATCGACACCGCCAATGTGGCTCATATTAAAGAGGCCAACGAATGGGGCGTAATTTGCGGAGTAACTACAAATCCATCGCTCATCGCAAAGGAAGGGCGCGATTTTAAAGAGGTAGTAAAAGAAATCACATCCATTGTAGATGGGCCGATTAGTGCCGAGGTTATAAGCTTAGAAGCTCCTGGGATGATAGAAGAAGCTAAAGATTTAGCAGCAATCCACAAAAACATAGTAATTAAAATTCCTATGACATTGGAAGGGCTAAAAGCTACAAAAGCCCTCACTGTACTAGGTATTAAAACGAACGTGACTTTAGTATTCTCTGCCCCGCAGGCTTTACTTGCTGCAAGGGCAGGTGCAACCTATGTAAGCCCATTTATAGGCCGTTTGGACGATTTAGGCCAAGATGGCATGAATCTTATCGAAGAAATTGTAGATATATTTGATCTGCACGACATCCCAACAGAAATTATAGCCGCCAGTGTTCGTCATCCTATCCACGTTGTACAAGCAGCAAGAATGGGCGCGCATATTGCTACAATTCCATATGCTACATTTGTACAAATGTGCCAACATCCGCTAACGGATTCTGGTATCGAGAGATTTCTTAAAGATTGGGAAGGTGTAAAGTAATGTTTAAAAACGATTTTGACAAACTAGATCAGTATGCTATAAATACTATACGAGTACTTAGTGCCGATATGATACAAAGAGCCAAAAGTGGGCACCCCGGCGCGCCTTTAGGGATGGCTCCTATGGCATACAGTCTTTGGGCAGGGGCTATGAAGCATAACCCCGCCAATCCTAATTGGGCGGATAGGGATAGATTCGTGCTTTCGGCTGGACATGCCTCTGCACTGATGTATTCACTGCTTCATCTTTTCGGCTACGGTCTCACAATAGATGATTTAAAGCAATTTCGCCAAAAAGATAGCCTAACGCCAGGGCATCCGGAATATGGGCATACTACAGGCGTAGAAATTACCACTGGGCCTTTAGGGCAGGGGATAGCTAATGCTGTTGGATTTGCCTGGGCAGAAAGTTTTTTAGCAGCTAAGTTTAACAAGCCAGATTTCAAGCTAGTAGACCACTACACATATGCCATTTGCGGTGACGGCTGTCTTATGGAAGGTGTGGCATCTGAGGCAGCAAGTATCGCTGGTAATTTAAAACTTGGTAAACTGGTGCTTTTATATGATTCGAACAGGATTACAATAGAAGGTTCTACAGATATCGCTTTTACAGAGGATGTATGTGCCCGCTTTAATGCTTATGGTTGGCATGTACAAACAGTTGCAGATGGCAACGATACAGCTGCCATTTTAGAAGCAATCACTGCTGCAAAAAAAGACGATCGCCCATCATTCATCGAAATTAAAACCGAAATCGGTTACGGCGCACCGAATAAACAGGGGAAAGCCAACGCACATGGTGAGCCTTTAGGTGAGGGTGAAATACAACTAATGAAAGAAGGCTTCGCCTACACCGAGGAAGCTTTTGAAGTAAATGCAGATGTGCAAGCTCGTTTTGCCGAACATATCGCAAATGGTGTAGTACAGGAAGCTGAATGGAACAAGCTGTTGACTGCTTATAAAGCTGCTTATCCAGCAGATTATAAAGAGTGGGAAACATGGCATAGCGACAATCCTCCTGCAGAATTCACCAACTTAGTAAATTCCGATGATTTTTGGAATTACGAAGGAGCAACCGCTACGCGTTTATCTTCCGAAACAGTGCTTAACAAAATTAGCCCGGTACTACCAAACTTACTAGGCGGCTCTGCTGACCTTGCGCCATCAACAAAAGCGGTGATGAAAGATAAAGAATATTATAGCCCAGAAAATCCTAGTGGTGCTAACCTGCGTTTTGGTGTGCGAGAACACGCAATGACAGCCATTGCAAATGCGATGGCGGTACATGGTGGCTTGCGTCCATATGTGGCAGGCTTCTTTGTTTTCAGCGACTATATGAAGCCATCAATGCGTATGTCTGCATTGATGAACGCTCCTGTCATCTACGTAATGACCCATGATAGCATTGGCGTAGGAGAGGATGGCCCGACTCATCAACCAATAGAGCATTTGGCATCGCTTCGCAGTATTCCGAATTTTACGGTAGTTCGCCCCTGTGATACTAGGGAAACTGCAGCAGCTTGGTCTATGGCCATAACTAGAACAAGCAGCCCGACTGCCCTGGTGCTAACAAGACAAAATCTGCCACTATTGCCTGGCAGCGGCAAAGCAGCATTAAAAGGCGGCTATGTTTTAGTGGATGAAATTAACCCAAAAACTAACCTGCCTGATATGATTTTAATGGCTTCTGGCTCAGAGGTATCTTTAATGTACGAAGCAGCGAAAGTATTGAAAGAAGAAGGAATATACGCCCGTGTAGTAAGTATGCCGTCATTGGAGGTATTTGAAGAGCAAGATGTGGAATATAAAGAATCCGTACTACCATGCGCAGTAAGAGCACGACTAGCCTGCGAGGCGGCCTCAAGCTTTGGCTGGCATCGTTATGTTGGCCTGGATGGTGATATTATTTCTATAGATCATTTTGGAGCTTCTGCCCCGGCAGAGTTGCTTTTTGAGGAGTATGGGTTTACGGTGGATGAGGTATTAAAAAGGGCGAGAGGGCTTGTAAAATAAGGATTTAAACGCTTTTTACCAAAGGATCAACGACACAAAATAAAGGAGAAACCATGAAACCATCATTACTAGGCTTCGGCGCAATGCGCCTGCCATCAGATGTTAAAGAATGTACAGAAATGTTTGCAATATATTTAGAAAGTGGCGGCAATTATATTGACACCGCCTATGTTTATGGCGGATCAGAAGAAATGCTGAAAAAAGCCCTCACAAGCAAGCATCCAAGGGATAGCTACTTGTTAGCAGATAAAATCCCGCCATGGTCGGTTAGGTCGGTTAAAGATTGTAATCGCGTTTTTGAAGAATCTCTAAAACGTTGCGGTGTAGATTATTTCGACTATTATCTCATCCATTCATTGGATGCATCTAACGAAAAATCAGCCGTATCTGCCGGAATATACGAGTGGGCGCAAGATATGAAGAAAAAAGGCCTTGTTCGCAACGTAGGCTTTTCCTTCCACGGCACTGTTGAACTATTGGATAAGCTGTTTGTAAATCATCCAGAAATGGATTTTGTCATGCTTCAGCTAAACTATGCAGATATTCTTCGTGGGCCAGCTGGAGAATTTCATAAATCAGCTTTAAGCCATAAAAAAATGCTCCTTGCTATGGAGCCGATTAGGGGCGGACATTTGGCAAATTTGCCAGATGAGGCTGAGGCTCTGCTAAAAGCGGCAAGGCCTAACGACTCTATGGCAGCCTGGGCTATGCGCTATGCTGCGTCGCTAGAGGGCGTGCAATCAGTTTTAAGCGGTATGAGCAGCCTTGCACAAGTAAAAGACAATGTAAAAACATTTGCGAATTTTGAATCTATGACGGATAGTGAATATGCACTACTTGAACAAGTGATGGAGATTTTAGGAAAAACTGCAAACATCCCATGCACAGGTTGCAAGTACTGCTTAGATGACTGTCCGCAAAATATTCAAATAGATAATTGTATAGCCATGTATAATGAATCCAAAAGAGGCGCAGCAAAATGGAATAGAGATGCTATGTACAATGCAATTCCTAAAAATCAACAAGCAGGAGCTTGTACGTCCTGTGGAATATGTGTACCGCGTTGTCCGCAAGGGATTGATATCCCAAAAGCCTTAAAAACTGTCGCTAGTGAATTTTAAAATATCCTATTAAAAAACTAAAAAATCCCTCAGAAGCATATAACTTTTGAGGGATTTTTATTGTATTAAACTTGTGGAATTCCGTTATCTTCAATAGATGGCTTGCATAGAAGAACAATGTAAATTACCCATCCAATCAAAGGTAAAAACAGCCAAAAAATATTTGTCCACTTTTTACCTGCATCACGAAGACGACGAATTTGTATCGCAAGTGCCGGTAAGAATATAGCAAGTGACCATAATGTTGAAATAATTTGTGCACCTGTTGCGAATACAATTAAACTCAAAACTATGCCTATTATGAATTGGAATAAAAATGCCATCCAATAGCCACGCACCGTAGTGCGATCTTTAAAATTAACGTAGTTTTTCCACATGTTTACAAATTCTGTCATTGTAAACACCTCCTTTTTATATGTATTGAGACTACAATAAAACAGAGTGTAGCATATTTTGATAATGTAGTAAAGTAGCAAACAAGTTATTTTTACTGGATTTTACAGTTAAATTATTCCAGGAATTGTCTCCGATAGCACTTCAACAATAAAAATATGTTCCTGTGCTAACACTCTAGCTGCTAAAATTTCAGCAGTGTCTCCTGCTAGTACAGGAACTTTTTTTTGTGCAATAATCTCTCCAGTATCGTAGCAATCATCCACACGATGGATGGTAATTCCAGTTTCTGTATCCCCAGCTTTAATTACAGCTTCGTGTACGTTTATTCCATACATGCCTTTGCCGCCGTATTTTGGGAGTAGGGAAGGATGGATATTAAAAACGCGATTTTTATAAGTTTTTAATATGCTAGAGCCTAACTTTTTTAAATATCCAGCTAAAAAAATGATTTGAGTATTATGATCTATTAATGTCTTTAGTATGGCTTCTTCCAGTATTTGCGGGTCTTCTATAACTTTTTGGCTAAAATGAAAAGCAGGGATTCCACTAGTTTCAGCTCTTTTTAACGCCATAGATTTGCTATTATTGCTGATAACCACACTCACTTTTGCATCTAAACGACCAGATTTACAGGCGTCTATAATAGCTTGTAGGTCAGAGCCTCCGTGAGAGGCGAATACTGCTATGTTCATCTAAATAAAGCCTCCTTTGTCGGCGTTACTGTAGGTGGTGTATAAAAATACGCAAGCGTATTTTTAACACTACCTCCGTAGGGCTAGATATTTATTTACAGCTGAAACGGAAAAGGTTTCTGCGGCTGTTTCAACATTTGGCACAGACATCGCGTTTAAACGACGAAATAACTGCCTGCGCTCGTTTAAGTAGTCGTTTGCTACCTCTTGAATATAAGGGTCCTCGTTGCTTGTAAGGCCAATGAGTTCCTCGTTCTTCATAAAAATTACGATAGGGAAATGCCTGCGTTTAAGATGCTCTATATGAGCGTATAGCTCCTGCGCCTCTTCAAGGGTTTCAAAATCTGTAAAAATAAAAACTAGGCTGCGCCGCTTTTGCCGCTGGCACAAAGTACGAAAGGCTTCACCGTAGTTAGAGGTATCGCGGGTTTCTTGTATATGATACAAGGCTTCCATTAAATGATTACGATGATTTGCGCCTTTGCCGGGCATTATCAGGCTTTTAACTTCTTTGTCAAAAACAAGCAGGCCGCTTTGGTCGCCTTTTTGATTGACTACGTCTGACAATACCAATGCTGCATTAATGGCGTAATCTAGTTTTTTGTAGCCTTTCACATTATAACTCATAGGACGGCCGCCATCTATCATTAAAAAGACAGGCTGATTTTTTTCAAGTTGATAATCATTTACGATAAGCTTCATTTCGCGGGCACTCACAGGCCAATTGATTTTACGGTAATCGTCTCCCTCAACATAGGTACGCAGACTTTCAAACTCTGTACCCGAACCAAACATTCTAATCGGTTTATCGCCTTGCGGCAGTAAATGATTCCTTTGCATCATTATACGAAAACGTTGTAAATCCTTTAAGTTGGGGTAAACTTTAAATTCAATCGGATAATTATAAATATGATATTTCACAATCAAGCCAAGCAAGCCCCTTAGTTTTACATGGATCTGCGTAAAAGTAAATGCTCCGCGTTTAGAAGGCGTAACACCGTAAGAGAAATTCTTCTCCTCTCCCGGGGCGATAGAATGAACAAGATTATGATCAGATATCGCAAAATGCCTGTGACTAGGGCTGTCTTTTGCCTCTACCTGTAACAAATAGGGGTGGGGGTTATATATTCCAAAACTAATTTGATTAAGTGCATAATGAGATAACTTGTAATCATCGTTCCGCTTAATTTGAAAATCTTTTGCGTTTGGCGTCAATAAATTATCTATCAAAAGCAAGCCAAAAAGCGCAATGTTATATAACAAAAAAGCAATTGCCGAAAATCCAGTAGGAATTAGCAAAAGCAGCAAAGGTATACCTAACACAATTAAAAGCACAAAACGCTTGCTTACACTCATCGCGGCACCTTCACCTGAGATAATATTGATTTGATGATGTCTTCAGACTTCACTCCGTCTATCTCTGCCTCTGGCCTTAGTACAATTCGATGCGCTAGTACTGGTTCACATAAACGGCTTACATCGTCGGGTATTACATAATCGCGCCCTGCCATTGCGGCGGCGGTTTTTGAGGCAAGCAGTAAGGCTACAGAACCCCTAGGGCTAGCCCCGTACATAACGGCACTTACACGGCGGGTAGTTTCTACAATGCTAACGATGTATGTCATTAGGCTATCTTCAACGACTACTCTGGTAATTTCCTCCTTGCAGGCTGCAATATCTTCTGCACGGCAAATGACCTCGCCCGAAAGTTGGACGCTGTTGAAACCCTCGTGGTGCATTTGCAGCACTTGTTTTTCTGCAGCCACTCCAGGGTAGCTTAGGTTTATCTTCATCATAAAACGATCCATCAGGGCTTCTGGTAGAGGGTATGTGCCTTCATACTCTACTGGGTTTTGTGTGGCCATTACAAAAAAAGGTTCATCTAAAACATAGCGAATACCATCTATGGTAATTGCCCGCTCTTCCATTACCTCCAGCAAAGCAGATTGGGTTTTCGGAGGAGTTCTATTGATTTCATCCGCTAAGAATAGCTGTGTAAAAAGAGGGCCTTTGCGCAAATCAAAATCTCCAGAGCGCTGGTTAAATATTTTAGTCCCTAGGATATCTGAGGGCATAAAGTCAGAAGTAAATTGTGCACGCTTAAAATCTAAGCTCATGGCTTGCGCCATGCTTCGCGCCCAAAGGGTTTTTGCTAAACCCGGCACACCTTCTACAAGCACATGCCCGCCAGAAAGCATTGCAGTTAAGGCCAAATCAGTCAAATTTTCCTGATTATGAACAGTGTTTTCTATAGCCATTTTAAGCCTGTGTGTTAAATCTCTGGTTATCATTATTTATCTATTGCCTCCTTCGTCGGCTCTTATTATGGTTGGTGCGAAAAATACGCAAGCGCATTTTTCGCACTATCTCCTATCTGCTTGCTTATATAATCGGGCAAGTACTAATACCTGCTCGTTTTCGTCTCGCTCTACTTCTTCGTAGTAGGGGATAACACTGCCAAATCGTTTGCCGAAAAAAAGCATTAAAATCATCATTGCTAAAATTATCTGAAAAACTACCACTTGCAAAGATAAGGGCAGCTGTTGAAATGCACCGGCATTAGCGGCAAATCCATGATAATATTCGGCAAAATATATACGGCGAGGATTCCAATCAATCAGAAGGTGGGTGATGGCCTCTCCGTAGTTTGGTTTGTTCATCAAATTAATATTAGTAATACTATCGGCTCTACCTGTAAGCACCTCTCCCAGGCCAAGCTGATAAAGGCGCATATTACCTATAGGTGTGTAACGCTCAGCCTCTAAAGCATTGTCTATTACATTAGGATGGTGGTTCTCTAAAAATATCAAACGACCGCCGCTTCGCACCCAATTTAAAATGTCCTCTGTCATACAGTGACACACCCGCGGTTGAGTAGGCTGTATGACAAACACGGCATCGTTAAACCCAGCTTCATACACAGGGCGGTGCAATGTAGCCATGGGAAGTTGCATATGCTGCAAAGTGTCGTATAAAAGACTTACACCGCGTTCGTCGTTAGATAAAGCGGTGAAATTGGGGTATGATTGAGTAAATCTATTTAACCCAAATGAAACGCCTATCAGTAAAACAGAAAGCAAAATTATTATTATAATCAAGTATTTGTTTTTCATTACTTATTCCATTGCCTCCTTCGTCGGCCACAAAAGGTTGGTGTGAAAATTTGCTCCGCAAATATTTCACACTTTATCCTCCACTTCTTCTGCATTGAGGATAAAATCGTGGTAATCCACAGGTTTTAAGCCAAACCAACTTTTTTGGAATATGTCTACTACAGTATCAAAAGGCTTGGCTAAGGCAGGGAATGCAGTGTGTATTTCGTAAGAAAGTTGTGCATTGGTTTTGTGTTTTTCTACTCTTATCATTTGCTTTTCGTTGAGATTTACTAGCATGGCGATATAACGATGGCGCACAGCTTCTCTGTATTGACCATTTTTGGCATGTTCGTTAGAGATTTTAAGTAAATCTGCCAAAGTAAAACGTTTGTTGGCAATGTCATCAAACAAGCTAGATATGGATGCCTCTGCTTTGGCGGCTTTACTGCGACGCTTCAATAGCAGATAAACAATCCAAAAAAGTGCAAGGGCAAGTAAAACTCCAGTGACAATCAAAAAGACGGCAGCAATGGCCTGTACGTTATAATCCATCGCATCTGGCACGTTAAAATTAAGATTTCTTAATAAATCTAAAAATTCACGAAAAATAGTCTCAAGCAAGTTTAACAAAGCGTCGCGTATCACTTGTTGATAATCAATAGCGCGCCCAGTGAGCACGTCATATCTGCGGCCTAGCAAAACCTCCTGCATTGCAGGATAAAAATCACCCATGGCGTACCGCCGTCTTTGACAAGTGTTCTAGGGAAATTTCTATATCTAGGCCATCTTTTTTGATTTTTTGGTTAAAGAAAATAAGCGCACTCATAATCCCTTCCATAGGCGCAATCAAAAGGCTTACAGCCATTGATGCATACACTTGAAAAATGCTTGTAAGCGTCCAAAGGCCAATAAGACTATACATATCGCCGCCGATAAAAGTAATTATTCCAAAAACAAGCATTAGTAAGCCTTGGGCACTGTAAGAGAACAAAAGCACCATAAAAAACCATAAGACGCGTAGCCCTAAAATACGCCAAAAATCACCTTGCAAAAGCTGAAAAGAGCGAATAACGGCAGAAAAAAACAGCCGCTTTTCAAAAATGGCCACGGGTACAGACAAGGCAAATATATTTAAATATGCTACAAATGCAAGACCAAAAATAATGCTGGCTATTATAATAAAAGCTGGATGTAAAACAAAAAACTGGCCTAAATCCCAGCCAATATCAGCCACAAAAGAAGCGGCAATAAAAACAAAAGCTAAAAAAATAAGTGGTGGAAGCATTAAAATAAACTGAGCAATACCAACGCTCATTACACGGAGCAAAGCTCGTAGTGTTTCTTTAAACGGCAAAGTCAGTTTTTCTTTATAAAAAGCCTGTTTTGAAATGTAAATATGACCAGAGGAGCTTAAGTATACCCAAGCCATATAAAGCGGAAGCAAAATTAGTAGGCCTATAATAACAATAACAATTATGGCTGCTTCGTTTGCAAAAGCAGCATACATGATAACACCAACTATAACAAAAACGAAAACAGCACCAAAAAGCAGCATAGAAGAAGCAAGTGAAATAACGATTGAAAATGCAAACTGGTACAAAAAAGTAGTTTTATATATATCAAAAACACGATCCATTAAGGCCGCAACATTCATTGGTAAATATTCGCGATGCATGACGATTTCCTTTCGTCGTTTGATTTAACCTTGCATTATTAGATTATATCACAAAATATTACAAATTAATAACCGCATGGCTGTTATCTCATTACAAAAACTGCGATAGCAACAGAATGCAAAATAGAGGCGACTATCACAAATAAATGAAAAATGGAATGCATGTACTTTCTGCGCTTTCCGATAGCATAAAAGGCTACGCCTATAGTATATAAAATGCCGCCGATCAGTAAAAGCACAAAAAATGGCTGCCCTAGCACAGATATAAGCTGATTAATGCGAAGAATCGCCGCCCAGCCCATTCCAAGATAGCATATTACCGAAAACACGATAAACCGCCTAAGATCAATAGCGTTTAGGGTAATACCTATGGCAGCAAGCCCCCATATTATCCCAAAAAGTATCCAAGCTTCTGTGGGGTAGGCTTCTCTAAAATGGGTGAGCAGTATGGGGGTGTATGTGCCGGCGATTAGCACGTAAATTGTGCAGTGATCTAGTATCCTAAAAACTTTTTTAGGAAGCCCAGCACGCAGGCCGTGATATATGCTGGACATTGTAAACAATATTACTACAGAAAATCCGTAAACAAGACCACTAGATATAGCCCATATATTTTGATTATACGCCGCTACAATAACACAAAAAAGTAGTGCAACCACTCCTAACCCACCACCTACGATGTGGGTTATCATATTAAAAAGTTCCTCGCCTTTAGTATAGCGCGGCATACCAGTCATACTTGTAGTCAAATTAACCAACTCCTTTTTTAATCTCTAGAATTATTCTACTGAAATTTTCCTGACAATGCAAATTATTTATGGTAAAATATTGACTACTTTTATCATATAAATGAGGAGGAAGATTATGAAACAAATTAATGTGGGGTTATTAGGCTATAAATTTATGGGAAAAGCGCATTCTAATGGCTACAATAAAGTGCCAATGTTTTTTGACTTGGATGCCAAAATCGTAAAAAAAGCAATTTGTGGCAGAGATGAAGAATGGGTGGCAGAATCAGCAAAAAAATTCGGCTGGGAATCTTATGAAACTGACTGGGAAAAATTTGTAGCCAGGCCAGATTTAGATGTAATTGATATCACTGCACCAAGCAATTTCCATAAAGAAGTGGCGATTGCTGCAGCAGAGCAAAAAAAGCATGTGTTTTGCGAAAAACCCCTTGCTTTAACCCTAAAAGATGCAAGAGAAATTTTACAAGCAGTAGAAAAGAACGGCGTTAAGCATCAAATTGGTTTTAACTATCGTTTTGCGCCTGCAGTTTTACTGGCCAAAAAACTGATTGATGAGGGAAAAATCGGTGAGATTTATCACTTTAGAGGTAATTATCTGCAAGACTACATAATAGATCCAAACTTCCCGCTGGTGTGGCGTTTGCAAAAAGAAGTGGCAGGTTCTGGCTCTCATGGAGATTTGGGTGCACATGTCATTGACTTGGCGCGTTACTTAGTTGGCGATTTTAAGCGCGTAATGGGGATGCAAAAAACTTTTATTAAAAAGCGCCCTATAGTAGAGCGTATGATAGGCTTAAGTGCCAGTGCAACAGAAAATGCCGAGTACGGCGATGTAACTGTAGATGATGCTACAATATTTATGTCCGAGTTTGAATGCGGAGCTTTAGGCTGTTTTGAGGCAACAAGATTTGCTGCGGGCCATAGCAACGATTTGTGGTTTGAAATTAATGGAAGCAAAGGCAGTATTAAATTTGATTTACTGCGTATAAACGAGCTTCAATACTTCTCTCGCGAGGACGAAAGCGGCTTGCAAGGCTTTAGGACTATACAAGTAACGGAAGATGTGCATCCATACGGGGCGCATTGGTGGCCAACGGGGCATGTTATAGGATATGAGCATACTTTTGTGCATGAGTTTTATGAGTTCTTTCAATCGATTTTGGAAGATAAGCCTACTTCTCCAGATTTTTATGATGGTATGAAGTGTTGTCAAGTGTTGGAAGCTGTGGAGAAATCAGCGGAGGAAGGGGCTTTTGTGGAGGTTAATGAGTTGTAATAGATACTTTTGATAAAAGCACTCAAAGCCTTGATATGCTTGGCTTTGAATGCTTTTCACCAAAGTATCAACGGCAAGCTTTTGGCAAAAGTATCAACCATTAGGACTACGGCCGCAAGGCTGACAGCTTTACCTATTGGATAGAAAAGTCGCCTTTCTATGCATAAATCATTTGTAAACTGTGTTATTCCAAATATTTTAAATCCGGCTTCGTCCTTCATAAACAATCCCCATAGCCTGAACCGCAATTAGCGGAACCACCGAGATAAAGGCAATAATCCCAAACCCATTAATCAAAATTGATTGCGCACTATAGCCAGCCGCCATTGCTACACCTTGGGCAATCCCCAAAGTGAGCGGCGTAAGCATAGCTGAAGTTAGCGCGCCGCCTACAACCCCGCCAGAGTCGAAAGCCAGGCCAACAAACATCTTAGATGTAAAGCGCATCATGATTAATGCGATAGCATACAAGGGTACTAAAAACCACAAAATGTTGATTTCACCAATGATTTTGATAATAAACAACATAGAAGCTACGCCTATGCTTACCGCCAAAATAAGGCGTGTAAGCATTTTTTTTATGCCCAGCATTTCTTCAAGTTGCTCGCCTAAAACAGTAACGGCCGGTTCGGTTAAAGTGATGGCTAACCCAAGTACAAAGCCCACCACTAACAGCCACCAGCGAAAGTGCTCTGAGCGGCTTGGATCTAAAAAGACTTCGCCTATATATTGCCCTGCAAATGCAAAACCAAAATCTATGGCCGATAAAAAGATAAGCAGACCTGCAAATACAGGGATTAAGCCCTGTAGTATTTTTTTCAGCTGCTGCTTCGGCATCTTAATTAAGGTCATTTGAAATGGAAAAAAGATAAGTACAAGCGGAGTTAAAGCTAGCACAACATCAATAACATTACCACTTAGTATTGTTAAAAAATTTTTTGAAGCTCCACCAGGATTATAAACTCCCGCAGGTGGAATGCCACCCAGTACACGATGTAGCACAATCCCATATAAAAGCACAGTAATGATGGGTCCAACAGAGGCTATGCCTATAATTCCAAAAGTATCCTCATTACTGTTTTTGCGTTTAGACAGGGTGTGAGATACTCCCAAGCCCATAGCCAAAATAAATGGCACAGAAATATCCCCTGTAGTTGCGCCACTGCCGTCGAAGGCGAGGGCAATAAACTCTGGTGGGGAAATAAATATTAGGGCAAATATTAAGATGTAGGAAGCAATAAAAACTATTTTGATATTGATATCCTTAATTACCCGATAAAGCGCAAATCCAGTTAAAATACCGATACCAGCACTCATTATCCAAATAAAAGCCGTTGGGTTTACCACATCTAATATTAAATTGGTTTGGCGTGCAAGTACCGCTAGGGCAGGTTCGGCAACGGTGGCAAAAAAGCCGAACATTATGCCAAAAAATAGAATAAAAACAACTTTTTTTAACTTAATCAAAGATTCTCCCATTACTTCGCCAATTGGCAAAATACTAGTATCCAGCCCTTTTAAAAAGAATGCCTGTCCCAACACCACGCCAAGGTATCCTACAATTAGGCGCACATAGTCAAATGGGTTAGGCATGGGCGCGACAAGGCAACATACTATAATTATCACTGCCGCCAATGGCAATGATGTAATAAAAGTCTCCTTTAGTATCTTGATCAATTTCTATTCCTCCAGAAGTTCTCCAGTTCATTGTTGAGATTGTTTTTCAGTTGAATATATCCTTCCCACTCTGCCGGAAATAATGAGCGGTAGCTGTATTCCAGGTAGCGTTCATCTATCAGCATCACTACGCCTTTATCTGATTCTGTGCGGATGACTCGCCCGGCGGCTTGCAAAACTTTATTCATACCAGGATACAAGTAGGCATAATTGAAGCCTCGTTTGTTATTTTTTGTGAAATACTCGGCAATTACGTCCCTATCACTTGAAAGTTGCGGCATACCAACACCTACCACGGCTGCACCTATTAATCTTTCTCCTTTTAAGTCTATCCCTTCAGAAAAAGCCCCGCCCAGTACTACAAAGCCCAAGACGGCAGAATCTTTATCGAATTTACTTAAAAAATCATTATCTACGCCTTGCTCCTGCTTAATGGCGTCGCCGTAGTTAGCCGTATACATATCATAAACTTGATTTAAATAAGCATAGGATGGGAAGAAAGCCATATAATTACCGGGCTTGGCCTGTACCATAATATGCAAACGCTGGGCAATTGTGTCCAAGCTATGTTGGCGATTGTTATACTTTGTTGAGATATTGCCATCCACGACAAGGCAGAGATTTTCTCGCGGGAATGGCGAGCCTAGCCGCAGCAAAAAATCCTCCTCGCTGCCGCCTAAAATCCCTTGAAAATAGGGTAGGGGGGTGAGTGTTGCAGAAAAAAATATGCTTGTACGGGATTTTTTTTGTTCTACGCCAAGCAAGTAGGATGGATCTAGGCAAAATAATTTGATAAAATTCTCTGCTTGCATTGTGGTATAGCGTTCATCGTAAAGCTCAGCTACTCGCAAAAAATCCATGGCGGCAAAATATACCGGTAATATTTCATCTCCATCTGCTGGATTATCCTTAAACCAAAGTTCGCAAGCGGCAGATAAATTTTGTAAAACCGCAGTGACATCATCTTTGGTTTTGTAGCTGCGAATAATCGTGACAACCTTGCCCAGTATTTTATATAAGGGATGTTTTGCACTCAGATTTTTACGTAACTTTGCAAACTCATTACGATGCAAAGATGCTGAAAACATCTCTCGCCCGCGATCTACCAAGTTATGAGCCTCGTCCAGTAGGATTATGTAATCGCCGCCATCCTGAAAGAACCGTTTAAGCTTGGCTTTAGGGTCGTAAGCATGGTTATAGTCGCCGATAACTATATGACAAAAATCAGCTAAATCTAAGGCAAACTCTGAGGGGCATACCGTATGCTTTTTTGCGTAATCTTCTACGGTTATTCTGTTTATTAAGCACTCATTTGTGATGCAATCAAGGATCGCTGTATTCACTCTATCAAAATGACCATCTGCATATTTGCAAAATTGTGGATTGCAAGCCCGTTCGGTATTAAAGCAAATTTTATCCTTGGCTGTTAATGTGATAGAGCGCATTCGCAGGCCTTTATCCGCCATTTGATTTAAAGCCGTCTCGGCCAAATGCCGCTGAACTGTCTTGGATGTCAAATAAAAAATTTTATCGCCCATCCCAGCTGCTATAGCTTTTACAGCAGAAAACAAAGTAGCCATAGTTTTTCCTATGCCGGTAGGAGCCTGAGAAAAAAGTTTCTTTTTATTTTTTACAGCAGCATACACAGCAACAGCCATCTCTCGCTGCCCACCTCTGTAGGCGTTGAAAGGAAAGTCAAGTTTCATTCCTGTTTCTCTGGCAATTTCTTGTCTGTCTGCGTCCATTTTTGCAAAATCCCAATACTTTGCGATTAGGCCTAAAACAAATGCTTCAAGGGCATCAAAAGAGAAAATTTCAGTAAAAGTAATTTGCTCCTCGGTTTCTACATGACTGTATATTAGTGCGCAGGATATTTCGTTCAAATTTTGCTGCAGTGCATAAATAAAGGCATAACACTTTGCTTGAGCCCAATGCCAGTGATCTACATCTTTGTCTATCTGAGAAAGTGGCAGTAGGGTTGATTTAATTTCTTCGATTGTGACAGAATTGTTGAGTATAAAAATCCCATCAACACGGCCTTCAATGCAAAAGCAGATATCTTTGTAAATATACTCTGTACGGAGTTGGAGCTCTTTTTTATAAACAGCACCAGATTCCTCTGCTTCCTTTTTGCGTTCACGCTGGATCCGCTGATGAATTCGCGTGCCTTCTAAGGCGCGTTTGCTGCTTATAAAAAAGCCGGAATTTATACTGCCGCTGCGTAGTATAAACTCTACCAAATGCCGTACAGATACATGCACTTTATGCACTGTCGAATCCCTCCAAGATCAGTAATTATGCTGCTTTGAGCGCTTATGTCAATATCATCAAAGGCGAAAAAAAGACGCGAGGTTGGCAAAAAAGCCAAAGTCTCGCGTCGTCAATACATCATTAGACGTGCCATATCCGGGTTTAGAATTAAACCGTGATGACGGATAAGGATGTGGCTTTATGTTGTCTAAGGCTTATCTTTAGACAACATACAAACACAGCCCATGGCGGTTTTTAATAAAACCTAGCTACTCCCTTAGGGTTGTTTTTATATTACATCTTTTGGGGCAATTCGTCAAGGAATTAAAGTTAATTATGGTGATAATGAAAAGTATCATTGACCGTATTGATTAATGACTATATAATTACTGTGTTTTTGTAATGCTTACTTATGGTTTTATTATCATGCAAAGATTAGGGGGTTAAGATGAATGTGTTTATGGGCGGGATGTTAGAGCAAATAAAAAATGATTATACAAATTCAATACACATTTACGAAAAATTGTGTGTAATTGTAAAGGCAGAACTAGAGAAGTTAATTGATGCAAAAAAAATCATATTGTCTGTACCAATGCAAACAAGAGTAAAAGAATTAAGTTCAATTGTACAAAAAATAGAACGAAAGAATACATATACGTCTCTTGATGATATGAAAGATTTAGCAGGCCTTAGAATAATTACGGTGTTTAAAGAGGATGTCGATAAAATTCGTTCAATATTAGAAGAAAATTTTGTAATATGTACTGCTGAAGATGTTTCATCAAGATTAAAGGAAAACCAATTTGGATATAGCTCAATGCATTTTGAAATAACACTTAAAGATGATTGGTGTATTGTTCCGTCACTAAATCAGTTACGAGGGAAAATAATTGAAGTTCAGGTCAGAACGACGGCTCAACATATATGGGCAGCTGCTTCTCACGTTTTACAGTACAAATCCGAAAATAATGTCCCTAAGGAAATATTACGCTCTGTAAACAGGGTTGCAGCATTATTAGAATTGGTAGACTTGGAATTTACTCGAGTACTAGATGAAAAAAACGCTTATATAAAATCTGTTGAAAAAGACTATACCAATGATAATATTGAATTAAATGTAGAAAATTTAAGAGCAATACTGTACCATTATTTACCGAATAAAAATGCTATCGAACCAGAAAATTATGATGAAATGTTAAAGTTATTAATTAAATCAAATATCAATGATACTAAGCAATTGATTAGTGTGATTGAAAGAAATATTAAACAAGCAATTATTGAAGAGCAAACAGCTACCAAAAACATTTTGGAAGGAAAGTACGCATATCTAAAAAATATTGATTATTTGGCGAGGGCTAAAACGGGAATATCTTATAGATTTGAAGAATTTTTAAAATGTATTTTAATGCTGGAGATAGGTTCATTTTATGATTAATGTGTATAATAAAAAGCAAGAAAATTAGCTCGTCTTTCGAAAGGAGATGTTATATAGTGGTTGAATATCGTATACAAGGTGGACAACGTATAAACGGGGATGTACGAGTGAATGGCAGCAAAAATGCAATGCTTCCTATATTTGCGGCTTGTATTCTTAACGGCACAAAAAATGTATTGCATAATTGTCCAAAAGTACTAGATACCATGATATCCATGCAAATACTGGAACACCTTGGCTGTACAGTAACTACTGAGGGAAATACTGTTATTGTAGATTCTTCCACTGCTAACAACTGGCATGTGCCTGACGAGTTTACACGGCAACTTCGCTCCTCTGTTTTATTTATGGGAAGTTTAATTGGGAGGTTTGGCAAGGCAGTTGTAAGCTTTCCAGGCGGCTGTTCGCTTGGCAGCCGTCCTATAGATATGCACATAAAAGCCTTAGCGCAAATGGGAACAGATATACATACAGGAGATACTTTGCAATGCAGTGCAGAAAAGTTACGGGGTTTACGAATTCATCTAAGTTTCCCAAGCATAGGCGCTACAGAAAATATCATGCTTGCCGCCGTTTTAGCTGAAGGGGAAACTACAATCTTAAATGCTGCACGCGAGCCCGAAATTATAGATTTGCAGAGCTTCCTAAATAGTATGGGAGCTGATATTCGAGGCGCTGGCAACGACATCATAATCATACGAGGAGTAAAAAAGCTTCGTAGTGCCGAGCATTGTATTATGCCAGATAGAATTGAAGCTGGAACATACTTATTAGCAGCAGCAATGACATCTGGAGGCGTAGCATTATCAGATGTACGACCCCAAGACATGCTTTCAGTCACTTCTAAACTTATGGAAATGGGATGTAATGTCACTGAGACAGCTAGTACAGTAGTCTTAAAGGCACCGTCTAGGTTAAATAGAATTTTAAGTTTGGAGACTTATCCCTATCCTGGCTTTCCCACAGATTTACAAGCCCCTTTTACTGCGGCATTGTCAGTGGCAGATGGTACCTCTATTGTAGTAGAAAATGTATTTAGTTCCCGTTATGGTCATGTTTCTGGGCTTTTGCAGATGGGGGCAGATATAAAGGTGACGCAGGATGTGCGTTCTTTAATCATTCAAGGGATTGAACGGTTAAAAGGAACTGTGGTAGAGGCTACTGATTTACGGTGTGGTGTAGCTTTAATTTTAGCTGGACTAATCGCAGATGGTGAGACCGTTGTAACAAATGGCCACCATATAGAACGAGGCTACGAACAGATAGAGAATGTTTTATGTAGCTTAAATGCAAATGTTAGTAAGATTGAAAGATAAATGCGTGTAAATTATTTCTATATCATTCATATATTCAAGAATAATTTGACTATAACATGGATTTTATTTTGATGACATTTACGTTAATTTACAAGAGAACTTTAAATTGTATTTGATACTTTAAACATACGATAAGCAATCCTAAAGGCTTGTAAACAGTTTGGAATTTACAAAAAATGCGGTATAATGGATTTGCCGCAAATGGAGTAGTTGCTTGAAGAAGTGCTGGTAAAATTTCCGATGAAGCATTGGAGGCCTACAAGCAAGTCCAGCTTGCAAAAAAGGAGAACTAATGACGAGTCATATAGATAAAAAAAGATATACAAACGTAAAAGCGCCGGGTAAACTCCTGTTAAGAATTATAGGGATTATATATATTGTTCTAGGTGTATTTGCGATAGTGCTATGGGTGAATGGTTTTATAGATATTCCTTGGTATCCCGGCTTTTTAGCTCCGCTTATAGGAGGTTTTGGTGTAGTCAAAGGCAATGATTTATCAAAGACTGGTATAACGCTGGTGCTTGCAATTATCAACTTTATTGCATGTGTTGTGTTTGTAGATTTCTCCTTTTCTTTAGCAATGCTATTGGTGCTTGCGCTACCGATTTTATTTTTTATTGGGGCGTATAAAAACTATACTGATTATAAGAGATTAAGTGAAATACAAAGCGAAACTGCCTTATGGAATATTTCTGGCAAACCATCATTTGTTACAGACAATATCATTATGAGTGTTAGCATTGTGATGGGTATTTCGTTTCTTTTGCGTGGGCAGTCCGTTGGGTTTTTCTTGCTTCTTATTTTCATAGTAGTTCCTGTTGGCAGATTGATTACATCGCTTAATAATAGCATTGTTGCAGACGACACAGGCATCTTCGGAAAAATTAAAAGAGAACCATTCCGATTAGCCTATCATCAAATTTCTTCTGTTGGTATAGCAAGTGAAACAGATAGAAAGAATCTTCTCATCGTTTCCGGTTGTCAGACATACTCCATAAGAATCAGTAATGCTTATGCCGTACGGGATACAATTTTGCATAATATGGCAATTTTAGAGCTTACCCCCGCACCCATGGAAACACCTGCGTTAGCGATTATGCCTGAACATACTACCACAGCATCTGATGCTGTTATATTACACACAAGTGAATGTCCCACAGCAGAATCAAGTGACCCCCTGAGACAACAAATCGTTGCACTTTACAAACGCGAAATTGCAGGAGTTGTGGGCGGAATACCAACACTTCATTTATTTGAAGAAGTACCTTCTCGCAAGTTGGAAAATGCAATAAAAAGCTATGCTCCATCTTTGGGGAGCGATGAAAGAGTTATTTTTCTTTTCGATGGTACAATGACAGGTTCCGGCAAATCCGGGTTTATACTAACGACAAAAAATCTTTATAACAAACCCACTCTCGCTAAAGCCACAAAGTCTAGTATCATCAACATCGTTAGAGCGATAGATATGAGTGAACATAAAAATGACAAGTATGTGATTACAATTGAGCTGGATACCGGAAATCATATACAAGTCATAATGAGTGTCGATACATTTCAAAAAGCGGTTGTCACCCGTGTTTTGAATAAAACCATAGACCTTTTGAAAAAACAGTAATATAGGAGGAAAATTTTTTTGTGGCGATTAATTGATTTTTTTCTTTTCATAATAGCGATTATCTTTTTTGTGCTTACTGCGGTACTTGCAGATGACTATGGGTATTTGGATCTCTCATCTGTTCGCTTTCTTTTACTGGCTTTCTTCCTCATCGTGTACTGGGTTGGTAATTTAGCAGCAAGCAAGGATAGGAAAACCGAGGTAGCCAATATAATTTTGCCTCTATGGGCAAGGCGAGTTTTGTTTTTATGGCATCCAAACCCCTTCAGGCTAAGAACAGTTATTGGCAAAATAATATTAATAGTCATATTTTTAGTTATGTTTACATTGACGCTGACTATACCAGACAACAGAGTAACATATATTACTGTACTGATTAACCTACTTATACAGTTTGCATATATTGTTTTCTTCGGACACTATGTCATGAAGAAAAACTAGAAAAAGTTGGGCTTATGATTTCAGGCCCCTATAAGCCCGCCAAATCCGCTAGCATACAAAAATCCACTTATGCTCATAAGACATACAAGCAATATAGCGATTATAGATATGATGAGAACAAATTTTTTATGTGAATACATAACTAGTAGTGCTAGTATTCCAATGAACAAAGATAACCAAATCAAGCCTTCAGGAATACCCCAAAGATGAACATATAGCGGAAGGTTTAAGTAAATTAATCCTTCAAAAGATGTACCCATGGCTCCAAAAGTCGATATAATAGAGAATCCTAAAACCACCAGTCCCAGTTTTAATAGACCGTGCTTTTCCTCAAAGAATGTTTTTCGCAAAGGTAAAAGCACCAAGGCTACGATTGCACAACGAAACACTTGTAAGAGCGGCCCCAATGCACAAGTAATACTTATATATGAAAAATCTTTTTAAGGGGGAAGTACATTATATGGGCAGTATGTTTGCTTACATTGCACTATTCATCTTGTTGTTACTGTCTTTTTATTTTTCTTTGACAGAAACAGCTTTTACTGCATTAAATCGAATACGCATAAAAAATATGGCTGAAAAAGGTTCAAAGCGTGCGAAACTCACTTTAGCTTTATATGATGACTTTGACAGATTACTTTCCACCCTTTTAGTGGGAACTAACATTACAAATATTACATCTGCCGCTATATGCACGGTATTGTTTGTGAACGCTTTCGGGGATATTGGGGCAACATTATCTGCGGTGGCCACTACGGTAGTAGTTCTGATTTTTGCGGAAGTTACCCCAAAAAACCTTGCGAAAGAATCGCCAGAGATAATTGCTTTATTCTGTGCGCCAATTGCGAAATTTTTTATGATATTATTTACACCCATCAATGCGTTCTTTGTTTTGTGGAAGAGAGGCTTGGTTCGAGTATTTAAGACTAATGCAAACAATAGAGCCATGACTGAAGATGAATTAATCTCTTTCGTTGAAGAAGCCCGACATAACGGCATTATAGATGATGGAGATCAGGAATTGATTCATAACGTCATAGAATTTTACAACCAAAAAGCTGATGATATTCTCACACCTCGTATTGATATGGTGGCAATACCAAAAGACGCAACTACAGATGAAATCGCAGACATCTTTTTTGAAACAGGCTTTTCGCGGATTCCAGTATACGAAAAGTCTATTGATAATATTGTCGGTATATTACACACACGAGATTTTCTCAGCTATGTAATGAAGAAAAATACTCCCTTTGAAAATGTAATATCTCCAGCCGTTTTTGTGCCATCAATGATGGATATTGGTGATTTATTTAACCTGCTGCAAAAAGAAAAAAACCATATGGCTATTGTTATTGACGAGCATGGCGGCACAGATGGAATCGTAACAATGGAGGATATTTTAGAAGAACTGATGGGCGAAATCTGGGATGAAAGTGACAAGGTAATTGAGCCTTTTGTTTCTTTGGAAGAAAACAAGCATAGGGTAATGTGTTCTATAGATACCCATGATTTTTTTGAATACTTCAATCTATCAGAGGATAATATTGAAACAATGCCATCTACCATAAGCGGTTGGATTGTACATATGCTTGAGAAAATTCCAGAAAACGGCGATGCGTTCAGCTACGAAAACCTAACCGTGACTGTAAGTAAAGCAGAACGCAGAAGGGCTTTAGAATGTATCGTTACGATAGAAAATCAAGCAAGTGTTGGGGCAATACACTGACAGGGAAGTTTTAAATGCTTTTGGTGGAATCATCTACTACAAGGCGTAGCGGAGCATAAAGACTTTCAAGCAAAAAAATAGTTGCCTCCTAGTTAATAATTAATTTGTTTGTGTTGGAGACAAGCCCATTCGGATTTTGGTGGGCTTGTTTTTAATTCAATGAATTTGATTAGTGCATAATATTACATGACAAGCTGAATTAATTATTGAATGTTTATCTTTTAAGAGGGATGCAGTTATGAAGCTAAGAGAACTTGTTTTAGGACATAAATACGGAAAAGATGAAGCCATACTTATCAAAAACTTTGATACATATTTTTATGATTATGATTTAAATTCTGAAAAATTATTAAGGGAAGTAAATTTTTAGTTTTAGGCAGAAGTGGGACTAGGAAATCACTTTTAGCTGAAGTTGTAAAGAAAAAATCTCAATTACAAAAAATAATAACAGGGCAACCGCATACGAAATCAAAAGGAAGCAATGACCAAAAGGGCATAGTCAAAATCCCAGGCACAACGAAGTCGTTTGGACTTCATGCTAGCATTGAAAGAAGATTCACGTTTCATGAGTTGTAGGGAAAGCTTGCGAAAGGAGTTGAGGTTTTCAGCACTATTCAAAGTACGAGCGCGGCAATCGTCCTCTCGAAAAAGGACATCTAGCATCCAGTGAAGATTGTTTTCGATAGCCCAGTGGCTTCGTTGAAGTTGAAGAATTTCGGCAGCGTTAGAAGCTTTTAAACTGGTAATAAAAACTCGACGACTGGTGCTTGGCTTCTTACCGGAGATTTCGCGAGTACTGTAAATGATTGCCATACCGGAAAGGCCAGCCCATTTTTCCTTACAGCCAATATTTTCAATATTGTTTGAAAAATAACATTCACGAGTTTCGATTCGCCCGTGTGATTCCTCCACAGTACAGAAGTATTGACCTTTTGCCTCCAGTTCTTTCTTGCTTTGTGTGAAAACGTTGGCTTCCATATTGACGTGAATCTGAAAAAGCAGATCGCATTGGTTACGCTTCACCGCCAAAATATAATCACCTTCAAGCTCGACTATCTTCTTTGCCACGGCTTTTTGTGTACCCATCGCGTCGATGGTGATCACCATTCCCTTTTGGCAAAACATTTCCAGCAACTCTGGTATTGCCTTAATTTCATTGCTTTTCTCCGCAGTTTTGCACTGGCCCAAGAGCAGCCCTAATTCGCTGGCGAATGCGCTTACTACATGCGCCGCTTTTCCGAACGTTCTGGTTTGTGGCAGGGCTTTTCCGTCCACGCTTACGTGAACTTGATCTGTAAATTTTCCGTGCAGTTCAATGAGCCATGTACGAAGTACTTCCTCTAGCTTCTTTGGATCATTCCTTGCAAACACACGTTCAAATGTGTCTTGTGACGGGATTCCTCTTGGTAGCTCTAGATGCTCTCTTAGTTTTTTTTCGTGTACTTCCCCAAATACTCTCATAGCCGCATAGTCGTTCCCATTGCATATCAGCGTCAGGAGCCCTATCATTAATATATCCGATAATTTGTGGCGTATCCCATTCCCTTTACGATAATCCGGCACTTCTTTCATCGCTTCTTTTAATATTTTCCTCTGTTTCTTCGCCCTCTTTCTTTGGGCTTAGTTTATCATCATATTTTGATTTTTTATGCGGTTGCCCTGAAATAATAACGATGCTATCAAGACAATAACTTGATACCCATTTTTAATATCATGATATTTACGGGCCTCAAGAGCTTTTTCCAATATCATCAAAGGCGAAAAGCCTTAATTTCTTATTTTTTATTAACGTTTTTGACCCATAAGAGTTTACCATACTCCCTCTTGACACAACATACTTTTTAGTTTAGCATAGTCAAGGTTGGAGATGTACCCAAGTTGGTTGAAGGGGCTCGCCTGGAAAGCGGGTAGGTCGTTAACGCGGCGCAGGAGTTCGAATCTCCTCATCTCCGGGAAGGAAAACCCCGTCAAACTCGGTGTTTGGCGGGTTTTTTTATTGCTTGATTATTTGGTTTACCCTTTAGAGGATTTTATACCCTTTATGAATATGTCCATCCGTGCAGCGCTATCCTTTTTCATTTTAATTTACACGTTTTATTTTTTTATGCACATTCAACGTGATATTCGCAAATTAGTCAGACATTATATGCACATAGTACACAAAAAAATCCCTCCCAATTTTTGACAAATCGAATATTTTGTATTATAATTAATATAGTTCCATATACATGTATGCGATATAAATAATTAATACGTAGCTTAGCTGTGATTGATTGGGGGACAAAATATGATGATACTGCCAATACTTATTTTTGAAGTAATCTTGATTTTTTCCATTTTTATTTTTATCAGTAAGTTAAATTTCAAGAAACTAGATATCTTCATAATTTTGTTTATCACGGTGGTTGCAAGAGTTGTGCTTTTTATTATATTTCCAAATTTCGAACATTATGGGATTCATATAAATGTTTTGTACATGATTATATTGACGCTAGCTGCAAAAAAGAAAACAAATATATTACTTTTAAGCATTTTTTATGCAATTACTACGTGTATTATTTATTTGCTATCAGGATTTTCAGTTGGTGTAATTATGCGCTTTGCTGTAGGGCCTATCTATGTTGACTATAGCGTCTGGTGGACTGTAATATACATCGTAATTGGTTCGTGTTTATCTCTAACAATAGCATACATAACTGGAATTCTGTTATACAATAAATTATATTCATTCAACGAATCTTTAAAAAGAAGATTTGCAAACTACTTATTATTCGGTGCGATAATAACTATAGGAATTTTTTTCATCAATGTATTTCTACATGAAACCCTTACTGATATCGCAATATTTAATGCGGTATATGCTTTGCTATTAACTGCATTCTTTCTTTTTCAAATTTTTGTCATATTTGCATTTACAGATAGTTTTCAGAAGGAAATGACTTTAGCGCACAAAGAAGAACTTTACAAAAACATAGAAGATTATGCGGATAATATTGAACGAATGGCATCTAAGCTAAGAAGTTTTAGACACGATAACTTAAATTTAATGATTGGCTTTCAAGAATATATTAATGCGAATGACATAGAAAATATTCGGATTTATTTTCAACAGTATATGGTTGCTTTCAAAGAAAACTTAGCAGATGCAGATCTCCACCTATTAAGTCTTAAGAATTTGAAAATCCCTGAAATCAAAAGCCTCTTTTCATTTAAGCTACAATCAGCACAACAATTAGGTATTGATGTGTTTATAAATGTAGATGAGGATACCGGGAATGTCTCGGGTCGTAATTTAATAGACCTTTGCCGCATACTAGGTATAGTGCTGGATAATGCAATTGAAGCCTGCGAGGAAGTTGAGAATGCCACTTTGAAAGTTGATGTATATAAAAACGAATCCAATATACAATTTGTTATCATAAATACTTGTTCACCACATTTGCCTACTTGGGTTAGATTATCTGAAAAGGGTTATAGTTCAAAAGGAGAAGGGAGAGGTACAGGGTTACACACCGTTTCTCTGTTGATCGAAAAGAACAAAAATTTATTCTTTAATCAGAATACCGACAAAGGCAAGTTTAAATTTGAACTACGTGTCGACATGGATTAGGAGATTACGATGTTTAATATTTTTATTTGCGAAGATAACGAAAAACAAAAAAATGTAATTTTAAAACATATTAGCAACTATGTTGCGAATGAAAAGATAGCAGTAAAAAACATACATGCCACTGCTTCTCCAATAGAATTATTACACATTCTAAGTGGCGAAAGTACACCAGGGCTATATTTTTTAGATATTGATTTAAAAAGTAGTATGAATGGAATAGATCTTGCAAGGAAGATAAGAAAACAAGACCATCAAGGAGCAATTGTTTTTGTCACAGCTGATGGAAATTCTCCTTTGATTGCTATTGAACATATGATAGAGCCTATGGGTTATATTATAAAAGAAGATATGGATCAGGTTGATGGACGCATACGCGAATGTATACTTAACACACATTCAAAATTTATATTAAATGCGTCATCCCCTCTGGCGAATTTTTCTTTTATATTGGCGTATGACACTGGTAAGAACGAAAGCGGCACAGTAATTGCAATAGAACAGGAGAAGATTATCTACTTTGAGATTTCCAAAGAAAAAAAGCACATAGTAGGCTTGAAAACAGAGGATGGTAACTGGATGTTACGAGGGAGTTTGTCAAAAGTGTTAGAGCAATTAGATAGCAAATATTTTTTTAGATGTCATAAATCTTTTATAGTTAATATAAGAAAAATAAGAGCAATACACAAAAAAGGATGTAAAATTGAGATGGACGGAGGGGATGTGATTGATGTAAATGCTAGGAAAATCAAGAAAATTACTACGCTTATGGGTCTAGCTTGAATAATACCCAAAAGAGAGTCTCAAGTTGCTTTATTTTTTACATAAATGAACGTGTAGCAATTATTTTAATTGACTATACAGGTTTATTTTGTTGTACATAAGCGTCAAACAGGACACAGCATAGCACTATGCGTTTTTTACAAAATGGAAATAAAGAAGATTTGATATAAAAGTGTAATACCTCCACGAAGAGCGAACAAAGCCAAATATGCGAAGGTTGTTATAAAATATTCATAAGAATACTGGTGTTTAATATTATAACGGCAGGGGGCTGTTTTTTAGAAGAACAAAGATGAGAAATAACCTCATTATTAGAAAAAACTTCGTGATAGAATATTGCTTCTTGTTCTCTTAAGTCAAAAACGCTAAAAGAAGTTAGGGGTTTATGTAAGCCTAAGCCTTCCCATTTTATTCGACTTTCTTTTTTAGTCCACACCTCATAAAAACGACGCATAGATTCGTCTTGTATTATATATGCCGTTTCATCTGGTGTAAAAAAACGTTCTGCAATTTTCATCTCAATAGGTTTAATAAGTTCAATATCTATACCTACAGGTGCATCCGACACAGCACAGGCTATATAATGGCCAGCATGAGAAATGTTAAAATGGACATGGGGATTCGTTGTTAAAAATGGTTTGCCATATTCGTTAATCGAAAATTTAAGCTCCTTATTACTAATCCCAGTAGCTCGACAAATTTCAATTCGCGCTAAAATATCAGCTAATAAGCAATTTTGTGCATCTTTTTTAAAATGGAATTTTTGTATACGCTTTCTTTTTTCCGAAGATATAAGTGAAAATAAATAATTGAATTCAAATTGTGTGAGTTCTGACTCTACACTAAGAACAGTTGCTTCAAACATATATCATTCCTACATCTATGTTATTTTATTATCCAATAATTATTGCTTTTCGATTTACCATTCCGTCAAGGAGATTTGTATTAACAGCGGTTTGAAGTTGAGTCATTATTATATTCGTATCATTTCAAAAATATTTTTACAGTCAGGCATGGGGTTAAAATCAAAATAATCAGAACCGATTAACCGTAGTTCATTAACATCACCTTTCCAATATGCTTTCAGATGAGGTAATCTATCAGTGCTATCATAAGATTGAATCAATATACGACTTGAAACTCTGAAAATCTCGCTAAAAACTTGATTAAGCACTTGTAATGGTAAAAATCTCCAAAATGCACTCACTAATAGTGTTTTTACAGCTTGATCATCATAAGGAAGCCTTATGCCAAGTAAACGCATATCAGGATTATCCTCTTCACAAAGGGAAATTCTTATACCGGCTTTTTGTCCAGGCATTTCGCTAGCACCTAAAAGTATATCTGGTATAATAGGAATAGGTTTGAAATTAGCAGGGCGACACCGATCAAGTTTTAGTGCCAGTTCACGCCCTAATCGAATATATTCATTGTAATCTTCACAAACATCATCAAAATCATCAATGAAAACACTTGCTTCAACTTCGAAAACAGGGTGAATTCTAAGGAATTGTACCCCCATTTTCATATATGGATCTCTGGTAAATGTATGTTGGAGATGAGGGTGATGAATAGCAACGGCTTGCTTATTAAAAATAAAATTTATACCATTTTTCCATAAACGATACCCAAGCTCATTATCTTCAAAGCCCCATTTATTGAAACTCTCATCAAATCCACCTACAGAATCAAATAAGGAACGAGATAAGGCAACATGGTTAGTATTACAATACACAAATGGAAATTCCTCTTTTAAGCAATAATTTCCAAAGACTGCTTCGCGATAATCCATTTGAAATTGAGATAAATCTATTTGCGATATATCTAACGGCCAATCATCTTTATATTGCTTTGGTTCTAGGTTAAACCCCAAAGATATACTCATATTATCAGGAACTGATTCTCGGTGACGTTCTAAAGTATCTTTAAAAAACAATCTATCGCAATCCTGAAAGAGAAGTATATCACCTCTAGCGATATTTGCTCCCGCATTTCTGGGTTTTCCACCATTGTGGCTACGCTTACATAAACGGATAACATTATGTTCAACGGGCAATTTACAATTCTCTACAATTGATGCTATGTCTTCGCTAGATCCGTCATCAACTACGATTATCTCATAATTTTTCTTGTCATAAGTTTGAATTTTCAGTCTAGATAGAGTTTTTTCCAATATTTTACTCCTATTAAATGTAGGTATAATAATGGATATCATTTTATTGCCACACCTTCCTATCCATGTAAATTTCCAAATTTTCAATCTTAGATATTTATGGTTACTTAGAGCCTTTTTATTACTTGTTTTTGGCTAATATCAATAGAAGCTTGCATTATTACATGCCATAGTCTTTGTAGCTCTAGGCTTAAGCTATATTCTTCATTCAATTCATCAATAATAGTAAGTTTATTACTGTTCAAATAATCTCCTGTTTTTATGTATTTAGTCTTTTTTGTCTGCTTGAGTATTTCATTAATTATTTGATCAATTTTCAATAGTCTTTCTTCTAGTGATATGCTAGATAAAACATCTTCAAAAAAATTCGGAATTTTCTCTGTAAAATTAGCTGACAAAACATTTAATCCAAACTCTTTCTCGCAAAGCTTTTTATCAAAGCCTTTCTCAAGAAATTTTTTGTGAACACAGTCGAAATCAACCATTTTTATAATTCCACGCCAATAACGTAATATATTTATATCATTATTACGTCTAACATCGTGAATATGAAATATTTTATTGTAGTGAAAAATAATAGGGACTTTTACAATAATAGACATAAAATAAGTATGGTAATCAAATCCAATTCCGTTTTCGCCAATGAAATTTGGGATATATTTATAAACTTCAGCCACGCTGATATTACCACATTCAGGTTCAAAACTGTCCGAAAAAACAGTGTTTAACAACGGTTGTTTATCGTTAAATAAAGTGTTCTCAATATACTTGTTTTGAAATTGCGCACATATATCGTGCTTATTTACTCCAGAGATATTCATCAAGATTTTCATTGCATTAGGGTTTAGTTTGTTTATTTCTTCCATATCAATATTCCAATTTCCATGATAACCTCCTCCTACAATGCATATTTTATCATTTCCTGAATAGACTAAATTTTCTGTTCTATCAATATCTTTTATATCAATTACTTTTTGATTAATATACTTGTTTTCTTGAACTATTGGATATTGAGAAAATTTAAGCCCATCAGTAAAACAATCTGAATCCCTCCTATGAATCGAACTAGCTTTTAGAATTGTCGCTAATATATATATATAATTAGCAATTTTTCCATAATTAATTCCTTGAGGGTAAATCAATTTAAATAATTTTTTTTCATCTATTTTAGAATGTTGAGAAATTAGTTTGATTATTTTTCTCATGTTTTCAAGACCTATGTGGTAAATTGGAAAATCATTTGTTCGAGCAAGTTCCTTCAAAAATTCTTTGTTTTTAAGAAAAATATTTTTTTTGCTATTTTCTACCACTGCAAGACAAACCTTTTCATTCTTACATATTGCATAATTGATTTCTTTTAATATAGAAGTAATTGCTGCCTCACAATTACGATGCGTTGGTATAACAAATAATTTCATATCTTACTCCATTTCACTATTAATTTAATAAAAGATTATCAATTATTTTTTTGTGTATCGCCAAATCGCTAAGTTGATATTCATAGAGTAGTTCAATAATTCGTGACATTATCTTTTTATTTTCAGTTATAGTAAATTTAATAGCCATATTTCTTATTTTCAAAATATTGCTGATCAATAAATCAATACTTACAAGATTGTCTTCAAAGAAGCTTTCTGTTAGCAAACCTTCTTTGTGTAGATATTGGCACCTAAGTTTCATTGCAACCTTATGGTCGTACATTACATGAAATGATATTATATCTAAGTCTTTATTACTAAGACAATGCTTAACTAAAGCCATGTAGCTATCAATACCAAAATAAAGTTTTCTGTTTCCATGGCTAAATGAATATTTATATTTATCAAATGAATCACGAGACAATATATAGTCCGATAAAAAACGGTATAATAATTGAACGTTAACCTTATAGTTAGCTTCAACATATTTTTTCATAAAGGTTAATTTCATCCACGAAGGTATAATATCACTCATTATAGGAACTGACGCGTAACCTCTGTTTATCTCATCAAAATTGCAATGATTGGTAACATATTTACCATTTTCTAAAAAATCTGCTAAATATACTGTATCACTACTACTATCATATCCATATATTAATGTCGAATGATAATAGTGATCTTTTTTGTACTTTGTCGAGCATGGTAAATAATAGTTATCTATAATGGTTTCAAAACAATATCCGTTATCAATCGAAGTAATAATGAAATCGCTAAAAGAATTTATATGAGAATCAAAAACAATTCTATCGACCCTAGATTCATAAAAAAAAGGACAATCATTAAATGCCATATTATTATCTGGGTTAACCCCTTCATAAAAAGATATAAGATCATATTCATTATTATTTAATATATTTGGCGTATCCTCTGCAACTAACTGAATAAAATGATCTGCAAACCAAGGCAAGACTTCTTTTTTATAAGACCACAAAATTCCTAAATTATTTGCAATCACGGGATAAGATGTTATTGGCGGGTAATGAAACGGTATCATTTTCATCATATTCAGAATCAATCCTTTGTGTTAAGACATGGTATAATATATCGTTATATATTATACATATCAATTATAATGGTAAATTAAAATAGTTGACTTTAATCAACTATTTTAATTTTACAGCTTTAAGGTAGTAGTTATATTATGTCTCTATATCTATTGAAATTAGATAGATTTACCTCAGCGTTTCTTGTTTATTTTTAAATTTGCCTGATTGAAAGAATGGTCATATAATTAACTCTACAGTAATATTTGAATCATCTAGAAAAGAATAACGATACTTTACATCCTTTTTAAAAAAACACGCACCTACCAGAGTTGTATGGAATTCCCCCTTTTCGCCTAAAGGATGTATCCCTAACTTAACAAATTCATTGTATGCGTATCGGTCATATAGTTTACCTAACCATTTTTTAGACAATGCATCGTGGTTAATTGATGATATAACAGATTGGATTTTTTTCTCTTCTAATTGTTGAATAACCATCTCATCCGTCATTCCCCATAGCGGGCATTTGATGGAGAGCCCAACTGATTCAGCCATTTTTCTATTAAATTCGTTGGCTTTCATATCATAGATTGTCCCTGTTACTAGATATTTAGCGTTTAAAGTCTTGTATTTTTTTAATTTCTTTATTAGTTCGTACGCAAACTTCGTTGATTTCGGCTTCTCTATACATATTTCAAGAGGCGTGTTCATAGCTTTTGATTGCGTTTCAATAATTTCCTTTGTTTGTTTATGGTTGTACGAAATGTGTTCATTTTCCATCGAATGTATGATAGCTAAAGGTTGACCCTGTTGGCTAGCTAGGGCAAAAGCTATAGCACTATCCTTTCCCCCGCTAAACAAACATACAAAATCATTATTTTTCATATTCTATCCTTTCTTTGCTAGTAAGTTTTGGTGTTTGCAAACAGTACACTCCTCAAAAAGCGGGGAAAATTTAATACAATTGTCAGAAAACATTTGAAAAATAAACTATCGTTCTTATTTTTTCTGGAAAATTATCAATATCTCCAAAATTATAACAGTCACATTCAATTTTCATTTTTACAAAGATATAATGCAGGTCTATGCTTCTAAATAACTTACTTTAAGCAGGCTTTTTTGTGAACTTAAAATCTGCTATTTGATTGCCTGTTAATATTACTGAATTGATATATAAAGCCATGGTTGCAGAGAAGATAGGTATTACCTATTTGATTCTTCAAGGACTGATGCGTTGCCGATTTCAGACTAGTTTAGGCTGTTTATTTGGTTCATAATAAATGTTCTTTTTTGATATTGTATACTCCCAGGGCATTCTTATAAAAAACCATTTCCCGTATACTTTCGCTTAGATCAA
>Ga0123355_10001458_pt1 | contig 32906 bp, 17 predicted proteins | sample TergutEmb28metaG_3_FD_89872 | JGI IMG/M metagenome (GOLD analysis project Ga0123355, IMG submission 89872) | Embiratermes neotenicus P1 segment gut microbial communities from Petit-Saut dam, French Guiana - Emb289 P1 | ecosystem: Host-associated > Arthropoda: Insects > Digestive system > Gut ...
GGCTGAGTGGACCCCGTTCCAGACCCACTACTACTCAGAAAATCTGGTAGCACCGGGGATCGAACCCGGGACCTCTGTATCTGTAGCCAGAAACTCTGACCACTAGACCACAGAGGCGGTCTTTTCATATTACATATAGAGAGAATATTTTTTTTCCGTGTATCATATAACGTATTGCGATGACTGACTTCTCCATATATAATCCTCTCAGTCAGCTAATATTTGTGTGTGTGTGTGTGTGTGTATGTGTGTTTTTGTAAACGTCCTCCCGTTGTGGTATACAATATTAAAACTGAGAAATATGTTGCCATCAACCACAACAAAATTTATTTTATTACCAAAATAAAAAAAAAAGTTTTGACGTTGACGACAACACGTGAGTCAGCTTTACGAGTATTTTGGTATTAAAAAATAAAAAAAAGAACTTGTTCCTTTTATTCATATTGCGGTCACTAGAATGTGTTTTATTGTTTTTCATCACACGACAGCCCCTAGTGGGCCAGGACCTCCTCAGTGTTGTGGCTTCACGATCACAATCAAACACACCACACTGGTAGGACTGCTCTAGACGAGTGATTAACCCGTAGCAGAGATCTCTACCTGACAGCACACAACACTCCCAAGAGACGGACTTCCATGTCCCTGGCGGAATTCGAAAGCGCATTTCCAGCCAACGAGCCGCCGCAGACCCACGCCTTAGAACATGTGGCCACGGGATCGGCGAAAGTATTAAACTTTGTGTGGCGGTTGAAAACACCGTTTTTGTAAAAAAAAAAAATTAAAATGTATTAATAAATATTAATTTCTACATGGCATAGCCTTTGGTGAGTATTACAGTAATATGTTAGTTCACATAATGCTGTGAATTAGCATCTAATAGCCCACGTCTTGCCTTATACCTTTTCTACGACACATGTAGACCGATAAATTGTTACAAAATAAGGACTTGCTCCCGACAAGGTTCTTGCCCGAGAAAATTATTGTAACTCAAGTTTTCGCCGCATTGCCCAGGGCCAGAATTACACGAGATTCATCACGGAGTTTATACTGCAGTAACCGGCGCGAAGAATGGAAGGAAAATATTTCGCTGGCTTAATTAAAAACAGTCGTAGAAAATAATTACATGTAACGGATTCTGTTAAGAAGGCCGAGCAAGTTTTTGAAACGATATTATTCTTGAAGCTCTCGCGGCTACGGAATTCAATGGCATTTTCTCGGGCAGACAGCCTCGACAAGATCTCGAAGCGGCTGTCTGCCCGAGAAAATTTTGAAACGATTTTCGCTAAATTTTTAACGCATACGTACTTCACCGACATCGTCTCTTAACATTTCCTATTATGAAAGATAAACAGAACTGAAGAGCTGAAGACTCAGCGCCACTGTGTTCATCTGATAGTCGTCTTGATTCATCACTGTAACATAAAATAACGGCTTTTCGCTTTTTGCCATATAGATAAAGCATAAACGGGCTGGATGTAAGATCACTCTTCCGGAAGTGACATGATCTAAACGTTGAAGAATCCTATACTACCAAAATGCAAAGCAGGTTAATCTGAAACGTCGGTATTGATCTGCTAGTCCCGAAACAACATAGTGCTACATCATGCAAGGCAGCAACCTTCATAGTCACGGCTGTCAGAAGTTCAAATCTCACACAGGCTGGGTACAATTTTTTGATAATTCTTATTTACTGCTACAGACTAGACTTTTAGGTTTTCTTCATCTGCGATAGAACAAAATTCTATTTTGGAATGCAAAACTTTTAACCGCTTGAGGCATGTGGAAATGATGGAGAAGAAAAATAAATAGATAACAAGGAACCCTATATCAGTAACAAAGAAACGGACAGAAAACGTGACATCTGAATACCCCAGAGGTTACCGCTCTTCCTTTACTATGAAGGTAAGTTAGGGAGAAGTAGACCTTTGGAACTGAGGAAATGAGGCTGATTATTAGTGGAGTGTTACAATATGCAGCAGAGGAGACAAATATATTAAAATTTCGAAGTCTACATTGCGACGAAATTTTGATGTTAAAAACAAAGAGAACGAATGTGAATCAATAATGCAATGAGGCATTTGATTACCACATTAACGTTGACTCCAGGGCCGAAGTAATCCACTGAAATCTTAATCTACCTGGTCGATCCAGGTTGTCAGTTTTGAGAGTGTTTACTATGTTTAGCCAGCTGGCCGGAATTCAAGCACGCGAAATATGTGTTCTCTACACGCATACTGACTTCTCTGCAAACGTACGCAGGTTTCCACAAATTCTGTGCCCTGTAGAGTCCTTTGGGTGAGCGACAGATAGTTTATCTGACAAGAAGGACCGGGTAAGTTTAAAGTTCGCCAGCCGTAAAGTATTTAGATCCCTTTGGTAGGAAATTTAAAACAAGAATACGTGTGACTTTATGTTCGACATCAAGATACTCTAATTTTGTTAAGAAGTTTGTTAACTGTACGATAAAAAGGGTTTGTATGCCGTTACTTGGAGCTAGCTGCGTCTGCATTAAAAGCAACCACTTAGTGCTGTAGTCTAGAGCAACACTTGTCGTTTATGTGAGAAAAGTAAAAAAAAATTGATACTAAATCATGCGGTTGATACATTTAGTACTGTACTATTAAGGGTGAATATATTTTTATACATTATTACAAATTGCAATAGCAATGACTTGTTTATGTAAAAATATTTTATATAACTGTTAGATCAGTAGAGATAGACTGTTCTGTTTAGAGGTAACAAGACAGGCAGTGGTGTATAACATAACATTTGGGTGCGTTAGTGTGACAATTGTTGTCGTAGATAACAATAATATACCATATTGCGACTGTGGGTATGTAGCTTTAGGTATTCAGCATGCAAAGCGCATGCGTCATATATAAAATCATCTGTGACCTGTCCGCCTGTACCATATTTTGTCACATTGTCACATAAACGGTACGATTTCGGAAAAACCTTTTGGAACAAACAATGTGCGTTTCGATTTTCTCTGCAAGTTTGTCTGAAACATTTCTCATTCTAAGAAGAATTCAGTGAAATACTATCATAAAGGTACCTTCGCAAAAGTACCCTTCATTCTTATCAGATTTTTATGAAATTTAAATTTTTTCTACAGAATTTCGAAAAATACTCAAATATCAAATTTTATAAAAATCCGTTCAGTGGGAGCCGAGTTGTTCCATGCAAACGGACAGACGGACGGATGGAGAAACGAAAGAAAATACAATCAGACGTGACGAAGCTAATAGTCGCTTTTCGCAATTCTGCAAAAGCGCGTACTAAGGTTTCAGCTCTCTGTTACACCGCTGCAATCGGTAAAGAAGACAATTCGTCTGTTTCTATTTGCCTTCCACTACAATTTTAATAGAAGTCCTTTTATTTACTCTCCAGTCTTTGTGATACTTGACGCATCCTTTGCCTGACAATATTACGAAAAATCCAGCATTGTTGCAATGAAAGGTATTCTCGTGAGACTGTCAACAGAATTCATTCAAAAGATTCTGACTTTATCATCCTCCAGATTCTCGTAAGGGTAATGTCTTATTAAGCTATTCTTCCTCTTCAAATTGCAGTCAGTACAATATGGGGACTTGAATTTAAAAACGGCATAAATTCAAGATAGAAGGCTTTCGTCGCATTGCCGTACAGATTTTCGATCGTGTGGATTGTTACGTTGCGCAGGTTGGTTGTTTATTGTTTGTCACCTTCTGTTCGTTTATAACAAACCAACCTACACTGCGCAACAACCCGGAACAGCGAAGTTCTTAAGTGACAAAGATGTTTAAGTAAAGAAACCGAAAACAGGTACGAAATTTTGAAGTATTCTATTCCACGCATTTTTCCTGAAGTAATAGTACCTCTAATATACCAATAAAATGCACATTTACAATAAAATGCATGGATTTTTATCAGCACTCTCCTACATGTTTCGGCGCTTATTGTAGCATCTTCCGGGAGAACTTTATTTTATGCTCAAAACTATTGTTATGCTCTTTCATTACAGATCTTAAACTTGTATTATACATGTGTTTACAACTTCATTTACAATTATTTAAAAACCTTTTTTTGGTGCAACTTAAAACTTAAAATAAGTAGTAAATACTATTAAGCTTCTTTTCTACATACAGATAAAAATATTGTTACATAAGGATTTTTACCATCTTATGTCTTACTTTGAATCAAATATGCCGCTTGAGATGTCTGTCTTTTACTAGAATTCCAAAATATAACACGTTAAATCATTTTTAATTCTTTAAAATTATATGGTCACTACAAGGGCTAGAGATGCACAAATTTACATAACCTACGTCTTCCTGCTACATTTCTACAATCCGTCTACTTTGACACGATTTACTTAATGAAATAACACGTAATAGGAATAATAGCGGTTGTGTCTCAGATAAGGTCGGAAACATTTAATGCAAGGATACATATATTTTCAAAAATATGTGAGCCATCTCAAAATTCTAGGCACCAGAATGGTGACATGGAGCAAGTTCCATACTGAGGACTCACAAATGTTGCTCTCGGGTGACCTTGCGACTGAAATTTTAATATAATGTGATAGAGGAATTGAACAGTTCACAGACAGATCCAGAAAAACAATGTTCATAAGTAAATACCCCTAATTCTCGTAACTGGTGGTCGAAATTTGTCTCATACTGTCCAGGAAATCGTTTCAGCCCATTGATTATTCGGTCTACGAAGAAGGGAATGCGAACCAGCCTTGCGATGGGACTCGTGCTATAACCACCGATTTTTATAAGACTTAAGAATTTAGCTGGTCTAGGACATTGCCAGTAATGTAGAGACTTCTGAATTTTTCAGACGGCCAACTCCTGCAGGAGTGCTCCTGTTGTGTGCTTCATGTGTTCAGATAATCTTATTTATAGCCTGAATACGTAAGGGGTGCACAGGTGGCCAAATCTACCTTGCTTATTGCAGTCAGTGGAGCAAACTACAGGAAAAAAAATATGGCGGTATTTAATGGGCGATCACAGGAAAATGACCTCGAATAACACTCTGTTACAGCCTGTAACATTCGCTTAATATTAGTACAAAATTCCTGGATACGCAAAATAATACGTAAATAATAAAGCTGTATAGGCAAGTTAACTTCACGTTTAAGAATCCGACTCTTTATATAAGATTAAATTAATGCCTCTCTCAGAAGACCTCTCCACGAATACTTGGGTAAATAACTGTATGAAGCAGAGCTTCTCTTAACAGCTGAACACCATTTTAGTAATTTTTATAGCATTCACAATTTGAGACTTTAGTTCGTAAAACTCCGAAACACGACCATGTCCCCAGCCAGCTGAACCCAACCCAGATTCACAACCAAGCTACTGTCAAACTTATTTTCTTGTAACGGGACATTAAACAACACCCGACCTTATTTCATGGTATATAACAACATTAAATATCGTTCATGCTATGCTGATGTTATTTACTGAATTGACCATATCTTTTTCGCCAATTACCATCGAATGTGAGGGTAAAACTTTCATTCGCAATTCTAATAAATTCGCTTTATCTCTAAGACTCCACACTCATATTTTCGCGAGTCAAATTTTACCAATCAAGCCTTTGTCCAACAACGTTAGACACTTCCAATATTCTGTAGATATCGCAGTTTGATTACATTTCAGGCTTTTTGAAATACACGTGTCAAATAGGACACCATTGTAAAGGGATGTTTTATGAGACATGTAAAAGCAGTGTCATTGAAAGGGCAGAAAGTTTCGTAGAACTCAGTAGGCAGGAATATAAGAGACGTGCTGGATTGAGTTGATTGCTTTGGTTAGTTGTCTAAGACAAATGATAATAAATACATAAAACTGTTCCTAACAAGTAGGGTCAGTTCATTGAGGAGGTACATTACTTAGTGTTTTGAAACATGTGTTTGTATAGAAGATGTTAACAAACACGGTCTATGCAGAATTACCTGTCCAGTGTAATTAGCATCGTCGGTTACCCTGCTGAATTATATTCGAACTGGAAGCTCAGACACGGCTAGCAGAATTGAGATTCTTTTGATCTGCATAGTGCTTCTGCCCAAACCCCAGGACATTACTTCTCTCAGACAATGACAATTTCCTACCAAATACTCTCTAATTGATTTTCACAAATAATCCTGTCATTTGACGTTATATATCTTACATACTGAGAGAGACATAAAATGAAACTACATATTTAACGCTATGAATTCATTCACAGCTTGGAACGCAAGGTACCTGAAACTTGATTCCAAGAATTATTTCGTTTGAAGAAATGTTAAAACACAGATTTTTGGACACAGCAAATTACATCTACGTCTTATTCAAATAATTTCATATTGCAACTAACGATATATATATATATATATATATATATATATAATCACTGCCACATACGTTGGCGCATACGCCGCAGACGAAGAACTTGCGAGCTCCCTGAAGATGCCCAACACCTGAGGCCGAAATATGTCGTAGCAATAATTAAGAAATAAACAACGTAGTGCAATATGTCTTGTTAAATATTGTGTATAAAACTATATAAATTCAACAGACGAATATCAAGTTTACTGCAGTGAACAAAATAACATTCGCAAAGTGTTTAGAGAACATACGCACTCGGCAAGGAATGCATTTCTTGGTCTAATTCTGATGGTTTTATGTGAAGAGTCAACATAGTGAAGCTCCTTTTGTAACATTACACACTTTCCCGGCTTAATTAATTCCTCTTTGGTCCGAAAATACTCCGTAAGACTGTCTACCTCTCTGTACACTAACCATCAATCACCTCTCAACTGTCATCCCTGAAACTCACTTAAAAATCTGCAGCATTTGGCCCACTTTTATCCTAAGTACTGAAGTACATCACTATTGTGACAATTCGCGTATAAGCTGAAGATGAAAAGCACCATCAAAAGCGTTCCTTCACTTCTAATGTTACTAGTCATTAGCTAATGCTTCCAACGGAATTTGCATATTAATTAATTCTAGTCTGTATGTTAAACACGCTCCGTGTTATGTACCCAAAAACCAGAATGTAAACTCACAGCGGCCTCAAATTCGACTCCTCAACAATGGTTGTCATAGTAACTCCACGTCATCGTCTGGACCACGAGCAATTATTATGCGTGATCGATTAACCTACGGGACACACATGCTGAGGAATTAAAGTTGACCTCTGTTCTCCCACCACATCTCCTTACAGAAACCGAGAAGCTGTAAGTACGGTCGTTATTGGCACTACACGGATTTTGTCGAAACAACTTCGACACTGAAGTCTGTGTACCTCTAGGACTGTCAAGTGTGCATCACGCTGGTGACACACACACACACACACACACACAAGTTTTGGATTTATATTTAAGCTGTTTTCTTATCAGACTCATAGTTTTAACAGGTGTCATTGAACACTATAGATTCTCTTCAACACAAATATAGTTTTCTTAGAGGTCTTTTAGAAAATACAACCAATACGGCGGCGAAATAACACACGGAGAGTATAAAATAAATAAAAAATAAAATAAAAATATGGATATAAAACTTTAAAGTTGTGATAAAATTTAAAATATACACTTTGAGATAGCATGTTTGGAATGAGACAATCAGAGGATAATTGGAACTAATAAGAAGGTATGTAGTCGAAAACACAACCGTTAGATGTTATATTATTAATATTTAAAAAACTACATATCTCGGCCATCAGCGGCCATCATCAGTTTTTTTTTCCTCAAAACATTAAGATTGCTCTATATAATTCGCGTGACAGCGTGTTGATGAAGAGATCTCTTCATCAACACGCCGTCACGCGAATTACGTGTATAGAACAATCTTAATGTTTTGAGAAAAATAAAATCCTGATGGTGACAACTGCTGGCCGAAACATGTAGTTTTTTTAATATTAAGCATAAAACATCTAACTAGACATACAGTTGTGTTTTTGACTACATACCCTCTTATTAGTTTAAATACACACAAAGGGAAGGGCACACTTCAAAGGACGTTTCCGGAAGTTTCAAACAGGAAATAAAGCAATTGTAGTAATATATCAATTATAAGTAATGCGGGTTTGAATCCCGCCGGGGACAGGGATGTCCATCACTTGTGAATGTTGTGTGCTGTCAGTAGACGTCTCTGCTACGGGTTAATCACTCGTCTAGAGCAGTCCTACCAATGTGGTGTGTTGGAGTGTGATCGTGAAGCCTCGACAGTGAGGAGGCCCTGGCCCACTAGGGGCTGTCGTGTGATGAAAAAGAAGCATATTCTAGTGACCGCAATATGAATAAAATCAAAATGTTTTTTGATTATTTAATTTATTAACCTTTTGATGCCTAACGTCGACTATAGTGGTCGTACCGCACCGCTAACCCCTAAATGTTGCATTTTATATACTTACTTAACAAATATACGTACTGAAAATTTTAAACAAAGTATACACTCCCCGTTTTTTCCTCTTCAAAATGCAGTTTGTTTCATAAATCTAACGTATTTGGTTCCTGTAGTATTCACATTTTATATACAGAGTGTGCTAAAATTTAAAAAAATAATTCCGGCGCCAAAAGATTAAAATAATTTTTTAGTAAAGGTAAAGGTAAAAGGTAAAGTGATCCCGTTACAGGCCCGGTGTGGTCCAGAAGGTGGGTAGACGTATAGCTCTACTCTTCCGTGACCGCAGCACTAGAAGGGGTTGAGTGGTCAGCAGCACGCCCCGGCCGCACTTTACCCCCAGGAAAGACCCGGTACGCATTTGACAGGAGGTTGGGTGGGCCCCAGAGTCGGTCTGGACGGGCGGAAAATCTCGTCCCTACCGGGATTCGATCCCGGACCGTCCAGCCCGTAGTCAGTCACTATACCTACTGAGCTACCATGCCCACACTTGTTTAGTATTTAATTTTATTATGTTATGTGAATGTGAGTTCAACAGGGCTGACTGCTGTAAGTTCTCAAAATGCACGCTGGTGTGTTCGTCACTCAGCAGGAATTATTACCCCTATTTTTGGACCGTACTTGTCGTCTGGTTCCATTAAATTTTGCCTTGTTTATCGATTTTATTGAACTTTCGGAAGCTTTAAATCGTTTTCCATGGCGCCACAACCCTAGTCGGCCAGGGCCTCCTCAATATCGAGGCTCCACGATCACACTCGGTAAGACACACAACAATCGGCAGGATTCCTCTAGACGGGTGATCAGCCCGACGCAGAGACCTGTACCTGACAACACACAACACTCACTACAGACATCCATACCCTCGACGGGATTCGAACCCCCAATCCCATCAGCTGAGCTTCCGCAGACCCACGCTTGAGACAGCGCGGCTCCTAGGAACGGCTCTGAAGTGTTAGTAGGAAAAGTAACTTAGAAACACATACTTCGTGTTCATAAAAGTGAAACCAGGATGGGATGTGTTACGAGAGACGTATTCTTGAAGTACACATATATGTATGTTAATAAGTTGGAACTCATATTTCGATTGTTTTTGCCCCTCGCGCTTTGGGATAAAAAACAAATTGCACCAAACCGGTAAACAGGCTAGAAATTCTGAGCTATCGGGCCCACAGTAATTGGCTACTACTGACTGCAAAAGAACAGCGTTATGTGGTAGTAATATGCAGTCTTCCTCAAAAAACATTTTTCAGAGAAAGTCTACTTTTATCTTACACGTGTGGCCTAAATTTGTCTCTATACACAAAAACATACCCCAGGAATATAGTATATAGGCCTCGTATGGGAACAGAGCGCCACATGTTTATTCCACTTTCTTGTAACTGTCTGCGCAGAGAGAGAGAGAGAGAGAGAGAGAGAGAGAGAGAGAAGTATTTACACCAACATTTATCCCCTCTGGGTTTTGTTTGTTTTATTAACATTCCTGTAACCTTAATACCAATCTCATATTTAGAATATCTGCCCAAGCTTTCACAAATAATGCTGTACCTACAAATTCCTAATGTTATTATCCAGTGTGTGGTCAATATGATTATGAATGGAGGGATGTGAGGATTTGCTTTAAAATGTCGATTTAGTCCTTTAATTCTCTAGCAATCACGAACAAATATTCACGTTAACTGCTGTGATTATAATCGGATCACGTGGGTCTATTTCAACAGAGTAGCTTTACTGATTGGTGCTAATGTACACAAGCATCTTGAATGTGACGTTAAGTTTAGGAACCTCACACCTCAAACTACGAATACAGAGAGAATACGTGCGAGACGATATCCTTACATTCAGTTATTCAGGCAAACGTGTTTTGCTGTAGTTACGGGCAAATTTCTCGGACGAGTGTGCCAGCAGTCGATCAGCCTCTGCATTCCGGTCCGTAATGAGGCGGCGCATGAATTAAATCGCGCAGAAAACCACGCTGTAGCTCCTCGCTCTTTTTCACGCTCTGAATGTACGTCTGCTGCTTAATGTGCTAGAAATTACTTCTGTTTCACAGAAACAAATTCTGTTTTAGTTACGCAGTTATTTCTTTTTAGTCTTTTCTCTCTGAAAAAAAATTCTCTTTCGGAACTGAAACAAAAGAGCTATTAAAGGATATAAAGTCTACTTCCAGCCGCATCCTCATCCCACGTCCAGATTTGAAAGTCTGTGACGACACGGAAGGCTCTCTGTAAGAAGAGTGTTTGACTTGTGACACGAATAAATGAAGAGATGAAGAATATAGAGTTAAAGAAAAATGGTTCCATAAGTACTTTCGAGGCTAGTATAAATTTATTTAAACCTAAAAAAATGCTCATTCAATCAAAGAGGACTCGGTTCTTCCACATTTAATGACAGGCGTCCATTATATTTTGTAATGAATAAAATATTTAGAGAGCCGAGAATATATAATGGTACATTTCCGTCTCGGTGTGTTTCAGTAGACTATCTGACATGCTGAACATCCCTGCCACAGTGACCTTGGTACTCCATCCTGTTTTGATAGGAAGATATGCACTTTCAGATCAAATATACGTGATACCTCCAAAATATTCCCAGGTTTAATATTTCTGAGAAATCACAACAGTTGAATCATATTAGCTATATTTTCTTCAAAATAGTCCTCTCGTTCATCTGTGTTTCTGCCAGCGACTGCAAAGATTTTGGAAATATTCCTGGAACCCAGTTTGTGAAAGCCTTTTCAGCTCTCCCACTGTATTCCTAATGTCAGTATAATCGCAAAAACGCCGTCCCTTCGATGCTAACTCCAGTCGAGGGAACAGGTAAAAATCAGCTGGAGCCAGGTCAGGAGAGTATGGGGGATGCTTCAGAGTTGTTACATTGTTCTTTCCTGGGAAACTTTGAGACCAAAACCGACCGGTGTGTTGGAGCATTATCGTGAAGGAAAAAACACTGGTTCTCCATTTTTCGGGATTTTTTTTTACCTTTTCCCAAAGGCGACGAAGTATGTCAATGTACTTTTCTTTGATCACAGTTTAAGGGATGAACTCATAATAAACAATGTCCTGGCAGTAAAATGTTCCTGTAAATTATACCAGGGAATTTTGGGAACTTTCTGAAGCTACTACGTATATTCATTTTTTTAATGGATGGCTAGTGCCAATTACATAAAATTTCACCAATCGCGGATCGAAATAAATAAAAAATGTCTCTTGATGACTGAACTACTCTATTTTCTTTTATAAATGAATATTATTTTTTATGTTAATCTAGCTTACTTTCTTCAGAGCACAAGTCGTTCCATAATTTATTCTGTTTGTCACGAGATGACGAATTTTCCCGTCATTATTTTCTTTCGTTATCTCACTGTTTCTTTACGCTGGATACAGCAGTGCTGTCAGATATTTCTGCTCAGCTTATGGTCAGGTCCCAATCCCTTCGTTGCTTTGTAACACCCATTGTCAATATTGTGAAACAAGTTTCTTCTTGTCACATTTTCTGTTTCATTTCTGCTAAATACATTATTGACAACCTTCTCCTACTGACTCTTCTCTGTGTCACGTGCTGGCTCTTCTGTTACATCACTTGAGTTATTTAATAACATCCTTTTGATATAACCCATTGCTTATGATGTCAGAATTAAGAAACACAAAATTTTTAAGTGAAATTTCATGTTTCTGTTTTCCGCTTTTTGTGGGTGGGATCATGAACATTTCTTCACGGGTAGCTTGACGTAAATGGGTCATTTGAAATACAATAATATTTTAATGTATGTATTCAAGGCTGTGTTAGCATCTTCATTGGAAATTTTCATAATTATCATTGATATTTTTGTTTAATCGGTGAAGATATAGCTGTTAGTTTCAATTTAGATGGTCCATATCTACTGCTTGGTGTTAGCGTGATTGCACTCTGGCATTACTGATAATGTTGTTTAGCATCACTTCGGATACTTGCTTCACGGCGTAACATCTGCATTGATCTCAGATCCATGGCCGCTGCTGAAACAAGGTAACCGATGTGACTTTCGTGGCGGCAAAGGCTACAGCGTCTGTTGCGCAATTTAAAATGTAGGTTTATATATTAGTAATTGACTAAATGTACCCACATACTGTATTGGATATGCGTACTGGGCCATGCACGTACTGGGCCTTGCACGTAGAGAGTGAAATGTGGAGTTTTGTAATAATTGGTATGAATCTCGGGTATTCACGTAAACATAAGAGACTTTGAACTCAATGGTATGCATCCTGTTGGGGTGTTTGAGTTTGAAGAACAAGTTCAGTTGTTTCCGTCTCCACGAACTTTTATTTACCTTGGATAGTAATTTGTTAATTCTTAAAAGGTTACGTATTTCAACGGTTCAACGATACTCTCTGTTACAGAAACGTAAATTCGATGGCAATCACAAGAATCAGTGTCATGGAATTAAGACTTCCATCTTACAGTCATGGATGCATAAAAGCAAATTGTCAAGATGCAGACTCTAACAAGCTTTGATTGATCTTGAATAAATTAATGTCCGTTTGTACCAACTTATTGACTCTTTTATGATAAGTGTGCACAAGCAGCGAATAAATAAATAAAAATCTGAACATCAAGCAATATTCGAAACTCAGCATTTGTCTTGCTTTATAAAACCATCTGTACGCAAGTCCGAACTACACTGATCGTGCTACATGTCTCGCTAACTATGTGCAGACATAATCGTATAATGGTAGTTACTTCCAGTGCATTCAGTTTACATCTTACAGGTTAGCCCAGCTTTTTCTCCAAACCAGAGCATGTGTAGATTGTGCGTGCATGTGCATGCTTGCGTGCGTGTATGTGTGTGTGTGTGTGTGTTTGCGTGGGCGTGCTCAATTAAAAAGGTCGTGAACTTGATTAAAGTCACGTAAGCACAGTTAAAAATGTTGTGATGGAAATTATAACAATGGCAGTAAGAAGTGCGGGACACGGATGCAGTATATATGGAAGTGGCAGACTCTCTGAAGATGAGTTCCGTAGGTCAACATTCGTAATATCAAGTCCTGCCACTGGGCACAAAAAGTTCCATTTTTCTCAAATTGTCACAAAACTTACCTCCATAAAATCTATCTTTGGTTAAGTATGTGGTGTATATAAGTAAACAAATTCGTTTATATAGCACATTACTTTAATTCGAAAGTTGATATAAGCAGAATACACTGAAGAATTGTGTAATACTGGGTGTAATAAAAAGATAAAAATATGACGGTGTTAAATGCTCCAAGTACAGAGAAAAATGAAGAGGGGTCTGTGTTCATCACCTTAGAAGAATAATGGATTGGAAAGGAGAGCGATGCCATATCAAAAAAAAAAAAAGCTCGATGTTCACAGAGAAAGAGGGACAATGAAACTGGGTGGTCTGGATGAGGGGAATGTCTGATTAAGTAGGAAGGGTACGGAAGTAAACTTCAAAAAGGCGTGTGTCTACATAGCTGTGGGTCGTGTGGTCACCAGTTTATGGTTTGTATCTGGGAGAAATACATATCGGATTTCGGCGCAAAACTCTTATTCGCATTGATATCCTGCGTTATTATACTCAGTCCCTCCTTGAAAACATGCGACAGTGCCTTGCGATAGTCCAGGGCCGCTCCGTTCGACATACGTTAGAAACTACTTCTATTAAATGTTTAGCCCACGCAGCATACCCAATAAATTTATAGTGAGAATAACTGAGTTCTTGTTACATTTGTATACTGAGTTGCAACGATACTGCACTTTTTATAGTTACAGCTTGATATGTGCTGTCTTTTATTGTTATTCTCTTCTATCAGCTATTAACCCTTATCTAGCTAACGTGGAGAATATGGTGAGCTCCTAATAATGCCAGCAGATGGCAGATAGGATTTAACTCGGTATTTAAAGGGTTAAGTTACCTTACCACTGTCAATAACATCGCATGTAGCCGCTTCGCAGGTACCGGTGTTCATAAGTTCATAGAATTTTAGGCATAGTTGGGAATTAATGCATGGAACAAATGAGAACATTAAACACAACATTTGTTTTAGAACACATAATAACGTGTTACAAATGTAATTGTTATACGGACTGTATATGAGGGCATGCATTGAGACTACCAGTACTACATATGAACTTAAGGCGTGTTAAATATGGCAATAATTATTAAATAACTTTTATTTCTTATTTTTTAACGTCTTTGTTAAGATTCTTGGACTTTATAGAACGTAATACTTTAGATATAGAGTACCAGCTGTATCGTGAGCACGGGTTTGACAAATTTCTCACTTCATCTTTCTCCCTTGAAACCAGCACACAGCTGTTACATTTCTTGGTCACGTAATGTTGGGAGAAGCGTTGTAAGAAGCCTTAAAATCTTATGGCATCGGAATAATTTATCAATGCAGTTGTTCCCCTCTTTCTTATGCTAATCTTCCATATATCCCGAGAGATTTGGCTGCTTTGGAGGAAGGCAACTTTTGTTTCAAATATTTGGCCGTAGAAAGACAACCTGCCAAATAAATTCGCTTAATATAAAACAATGTAGAAATTCTTAGCGCGTTGTTACGTGGACAGATAGAGAATAACTTAAAACAATAGTTTGTCTAGTGCCAGTTACATCCTTTGTGGCCGGACTCAGTTTCAGTGGGGTGAGAATAAAGAAAAGAGAAATCTCGTCATTATTTCCTTTGCATAAACAAATTTTTGTTCTGAATAATGTTCGACGCAACAAAGCAGAAATCACGGTCTGGTGGTCGGCAGAGTTAGGCGTATCTCTCTGTCACGAGATCTACGTTCAATTCTTTGTCTACGTAAGGCTATTCGGAATGGGGATTTACTGATTATCCCAAACACCTCCAAGCAGGTATAAAAATATCGTAAACTAACCTACGATCAATTTCTTTCTAGTTCGTAACAAATCTTCTTTCACAGTCATGCTGCCTTTGACTCTGTATGTTTGTAATAGGCAGCGAGATCTAACTGCATGTCTTGTAACATTATTTAGCTCATGTAATGTTTGAAATGGTATTGGCAGGTATAAGGTGAATGTGCTTTTCACTTTGTAGCATCAACCTTAATATATGTATCCAGAATTTTATATACATGGGTCCGTTCATCCTGAATCGAATTTAATGATTGCCCAACAAGATGCGACCTATTCAGTTTATTACTTTTCTGTAGGTAGCTCTACATGTTTCGGGTGTTGACACCCATCATCAGGAGCTCGTACAACTCTAATTACAGATTCTGGTATTGATTAACTGCCATGAGTAAAATATGCTGCTATTAATACTATTGTACAATTTAAAATTCTAGTTTGATTGTATTGAATGTTACTAGCCTTGACGAATATGATATATAAAATAATGGTGGATGGTTAAAAGCAGTATTTTTAAGTTATACACAAAAATATAAAATATACAACAAGATATATATATATATACATAATTTAGGTTATGTTGAAGTTCTATCGGCAAATGCAATAAACAAAGTCAGTTAATACTATTGTGTGTATACCTGATTTAATTATTATAAAATACTTCGGGAATAACACTAGTGAGATCAAAAGAATACTCTTTACATACCCGGATCTACTACCCTCCGCTCTCATTGTCGAGTTGGAACTGATTCATGTCTGTCGTACGGTAGGTATTCATTTTTTATGGAAGAGTTGTGACGTAAGACTGGTACGTGTATGTATCCAGATTTTTCACTGTTCGGCCAATAAAAGAATTTTTTTAAAACACCTGTTCTAGTTGCATTATGTTGGAGTAAAGAAGGGTAGGGTGGGCTTTGCGGTCAGATATTACGTAGATACGCATGACATGAAAACCTCTTCAAAGAAGCGAATCAATTATATTAAACGTTTTATGAATAATATAATGGACACTGTCCATTGTTTGAGTTAAACCTGTTTGTGACGTACTGAGAAATTCTAAAGCCGACTGTATAGGTGTAATAATTTATAAGTACAGATATAAACCCCTTTCCTTGCGACCCATTTCCATGTTGCACCAGCCCCAAGTTGGCCAGGGCCTCCTTACGGAGGCTTCACGATCTCAGTCAGACACACAGCACTTGGAAGGATCATCCGGACAAGTGATTTGATCCATCAGATCAAGATAATCTGTGTAGCCAACACGTGGGTTTTATTACTTTAATTATGTTTGACGACAAAAGCCAAACGCTTCTTAGGAAATGTTCAGAATCAAATATTCTTCAGACAATGGACCATGTTTGCCATAATATTCATGTAACGATGATTGGTCGTTACAAACACTTACAGAAACACATAATATACTTTTACGCGATCTTTCACTTTCGTGTTTTATCAGTCATAAATGCAACTTCTGACATAATTTCTACGAATTTGGTCTATTTACGCCACACTCTTTTGGGAAAAGTTAATTTTCTGTCGTGTCGTTTAGGTATAGTCTATTGTATTATTTCACATAAAATCCTTATATAACTTCTTAAGATATTTTTTTTAAAAAGAATGTGAAATAATGTCACGTAATAAAAGTGCATGTCTCATTAGCATTTACAAATCTTATTTTAATAATTTTTACAATACTGACATATTATAAGAAACGAATGAAAACAAATCTAGGACGCCTTACAATATGATACATGTAATGTAACTCGATTTGCGACAGTGGATTTTGTTGAACTAACTCCATGAGGCCGAGTCCGTTTAGATGAAATAATAATAATAATAATAATAATAATATATTTACCTGCAAATGGGCTGTCGCCCGATGGCAGTGGTTAATATGCAGGTACATAAATATGAAACAAGAATCTAAGAAATTTAAGTCCGGAGGTCTACATGAGAAGCATGCAGTAGCAACTTGGAGTCTTGGAAACCATCTCAGCATTCGCTTATAGACACAGGAAAACCAAGAAAAGCCTGTGCCGAGGTGGCCGTTTGCAGGACCTTCCGGATATTGACTTCTAGCCAGCAATCCGGCAACTAAAGTATGTAAGACAACAATACACACATAGTAAAACAATACACATCAGGTAACAAAAACATACACAATACACAAAAAACCAACTAGAATTAGCAGCAACACACATATTAAAGGCAACACAAGGGGAAGAAAGCACTGTATCTAGTTTCTAATATTGTTACTCCACAGTAGCAGACGGTCAGACAAATTTTCCTGCCATCTACGGAGCACAAAAATTAATTTTTGGTTTTACGAGATTTTGTAACTGCGCTTACTTTCTTGAGAAAGATAATACTGCATCAATAACCACAGAATCTGTTTCATTAGGATTTGTTTTTTTTTATGGCGTGGTAGCCCCTAGTAGGCCAGACCCTCCCTATTGGCGAGGCTTCACGATCACACTCAGCAACACCACCGTAGGATTGCTCGGGATGAGTAATCAGCCCGTAGCAAAGACCTCTACCTTGACAGCACACAACATTCACAAGAGTCCGGCATCCACGTCTCAGGTACGATTCCAACCTGCAATCCCGCATACCCACGCGCCACTTGCGTTAGGATTTATTTATAATATTATTTTACGTTCGTGTGTTCTTGTCTGGTGAATAACCTGGCAGTGCTGGTGGAGGGACCTACTCTGTGAGGCAAGAGGAAGATGTTTGTCGTGTTTCGTCCGCCGATCCACCGTCCCTGTGGCTCTCGCTGTACTAGCGACTCGCTCGTATCCTTCCGCTTGAAAATTCCGCCTACCAGCACCTGCAAATGACCTGTTTCTACCCACACACGCGCAGATCTCCTAGGGAACTCATCCCTCTAGGCTGCCCTACTAAAATATTGTGTGCATTTCTCAGATTCCTGCCTTAGATACATTAAATGAGCCTATAAAGTTCAAGGAGGTAAGAAATGTAACAAAAATTCATATCAAAATAACAGAATACATGTATTATTATTATTATTATTATTATTATTATTATTATTATTTATCGTGTCACGAGTTACGCGACATGAAGTTGACTTACAATAAGTATTACGTTCTGAAAATGTAATAATGTATTTGAGATCATAATTTTGGTCCACGTATTATCAACAGGCGACATAAACTGTTGGGTGTTTTACACACATATTTACACAAAACACTCAAGCCAGCTAACTACATCTTACAATGTCAAGAATGTCCTAAGAAGTACGTAGCACAAACGGGCAGAATGTTTTCTACAAGGTTTAAGGAACATATAACCGCCATGAGGAACAAAAAACAACACCAGTTCAAACTATGCACAACTCATGTTAAGAGACGGACCATACACATGACATAAAAGAAAATACGATGGAAATGCTACGTATCACACACAGACGGAAAAAACTGAATACCATAGGAAAAATTCCACATATAAAAAGTAAGCAGGCCGTTGCCAATAATCCGATTTTCGAGACAATAATTACACAAAACAAAAAAAACAAAAATAGACCACAGAAGCCTAAGACCCTCTGAACATGCAAAAGCGCCAGTAGACACACACACACACACACATACACACACACACACACACGCACACGAGCACACAGATCAAACAGACCTACGACCGTCATGTAGGTGCTGTACAAAAACTGAAACCCATTGCGCCACGAAAAAACCTGAAGATAATATACTTATATCGAAAAATGTTGATTTAAAGACCGTGTAGTATTACCACTATTATTGTATATAATAATAAAAATAATAAAAAATTACTTTTATATTCATAATGTGCATATTGAATATTAAATATTTATTATATACCAACATATGCACAAATAGGTAGTGTAAATTTATATTAATTATATATATAATATGTATATATTTTATATATAATATATACTTATATGTATATATAATATATTATATATGTGTGTATATTTTATATAATATATACATAATTTTATATATAATATATTTGTGTAAATATGTAATTAATATAAATTTACACTACTTATTTGTGCATATGTTGTTACATAATAAACATTAGTAATAAAAGATTGTTAAAAATAACCTATACTTTGTACTTAATTACTACAAAAGACGCGTTTTGTAACTATATTACGGAAATCTTGTGCAAAATAGTTTATGTTAGGAACACACAACCTGCATAATGTGTTAAGTAACTTTACATGAGTGGGGGTTTTGTTTTGTTTTGTTTTGTTTCATGATTTAATTCCCAGGGTGTATGGCGAATTGTAATCCTGCAGAGGATGTTGATACTTTGTCATTTAGCTTTACGTCAGCCTTTCTGATCTGCCTCCTCTTACTCTTCATTTTGTTGTACATTCTGAAAGCGAGTGGAAGGGAATTTGAACAAGAAACTTGGAATGCCTTCAGCAAGTAGTTATTTGCTTGCAGATCACTCCGCCCGACACATCACTCACAGACAGGCACTGGAAACATATCCAAGCTACTTCAGAAGGGAAGACATTCTTTGTGGTATAGTCAGTGCCATTCTTTTTATGTATATGTTTTGTTTACGTGCCCTATCCATAATTACAACAGGGATGTGAAATGACAAACAACGTTTTACACTACACTGAAATTGTCACTGCTGTCATGTAAACCGGCACTTTGAAATTATACGTTGCGTTTTCTCTTAAGTTTATCAAAAATTTTAGTTTATCTGTTAAAATGACGCTCTTCTGGGTTATTACATAGATCAAAATTTCAAATTTCTTCGAAAGTTTTGGAAGTAGTACGTTCCCCCGAAACGTCAGAATAAACTTAATATATTTTACGATGTAAATATCCCACAATACCTCATGGTACGACGCAGACAACCCCGAAAAGCCGGAGCTAGATTCTGTACTACATGTATTCGGCTTACGTCAAGTAAATATTGAGGGAAAATTTGAATGCTTTACCAGTTCCACCCCACTACTTCTGTGTACATACACACATATACAAAATCGTCTTCTTAGAGTAATTCTGCAGAGCAACCACCGAATAGAATACAAAATTATATCGACAGGTGGAAGAAATAGTCTTGTTTGTAGTCAATTTTAATTTGGAATGACGCTGAGTGATTATCATTAATTGTATATTTTCTAATGAACTCAAGTTTTCCGATATATTTTACATAAGTATTATTTTCTTAACAATTTTATTTCCGTTTTAACCTCCGTCGTTATTTGATTCCTCGTTGTTTTGAATTTTGTTTAAAATGTCAGAACTTTTGTTTTCAGTTCCAGTTCACTAACCTTTCTTCATAAAAGAATTGTTCATTGTAAATATGGTGATCTAATTTAACTGTCATTCCTACTTAACACTGTTCTCGATTTTGTTCCATTGCATAATTTAAATTCGAAAAAAGTTGAATCAAATTATGTTCTTATCCCCTGTGTTTATTTCAAACACTTATTTTCCTTTTTCATCTTTGTTCTAAAATCGGATATTTGTTTTATTTTAATCACGATATGATGCCTTGAATCACATTTTAATTTCCGTCTTCAGTTTTTTGAACTGTGTTTTGATCTTTAAAATGTTCTCTAGAATACCGTCTAACAAAGCACATTTTGCATTGTGATGGTAAAAGTTCTTTAGACATACGTGTATACTGTTCTCTCCATCACTTCTCAGATTAGATCTGCACAGCATTCCCCGAATTTTTGGGTAGAACCTCGTATTGCTGGTGTTGCTTGTAGATATTTTTGGATCCGTAGCAAGTATCATGATTAGGGATTGCTTTCCCTACTTGTTTGTTAGAGGGGTAGCATCTTCAGAAAAGAGCCACAATGTGACAGCTCCCTATCCTTCCCACTTTTCTCTTCCATTCCTCTGTGGAAGATCTGAAGGTGATTAAAGGAAGGAACTCCATTCATTACTGCCTTCGGTTGCCATGCACAATTAGGGGGTTGTGCTGGCTCAAGGATGCGCTTACGCTTCAAATTTTCGAAACATACGTGTTAGACAGTTGTCGACAGAATAAGGGATGACTGATTAACATCAATAATAAAAAAATAAGTTTAAATTTACTAAGGTATTTCAGAAATCGGACGAAGGATACGCATCAAACGTTTGATATGCTTTGATAAAGACTGTTCTGATTTAGTGACTCAAGACATTTTGTTGCAGTGACGATTGACTCTACCTTTCTCGATGTTTATGGACCGTCCCGCAGGTGATCAAAAGCAAATAATTTTAATGTGGCCGTGTTTGCTTAGTTTTATCGACACCTTGTAGGCTTCAGTGGCTTAGAGAGGATATCTAAATGTACATAACTGTATCAAGAATTGTATCTAAAATGAATTTTTAAAAATAGTTCTTTCGTGTTTTCATTAGGAACTTGTCGCATGTCGCAGTAACCTGAAGGTGGGTAGGTGTGTTTAGGCAATAAAATTTAAAAGAAACAGACATCATTCCTTTAAATAAAATATATTTTCCTCGTCAGACCAACCCACTGAATTTCATTCAACGTAGCTGCGCGCGCTGTGTTCTATCTTGTTGCGTACGTGCCCCAATCTTCTTAGTGCCGGCCGTGCAAAATTTCTTATTTTGTGTGTCAGCTGCTTGCCGCTGACCTGTAGGGATGTCATACAAGCCATTCAGAAAATTAGTTCAGAGGGTCTTACATTCTTTGCAAGGTCATGGATCAGAATTATGTTGAGTTATGCAATTCTAGCAGAGGAATATCAGCGTTTCTTACCTTAATATTCAGTGAGAGGTTATGTTCAACCAGTTTTAGCCAATTATACCAAACACAAAGTACTCTTCGTCAGTTATTTCCCGTGTAACCTTCTGTGGCCTAATTATTCAGCGACTATGAGTGGGAATTAACTACGTTATAACAATGTATATATAGATATAAATATAGATTCGTAAGCTTATAAAAATATGTAAACGTTGTTATTTTGTAACTTTCATTTATTTCAAATAATGAGCCAAGCGATAAACTAGTATTTCTTGTACATGTTTATGTAAGTTACTTTTAAGAATTTTTCAGCCTTGGTTTCATTATTTTGCTTTCCTCCTGAGCAAATGGTTTTTATACATCCTCAGTCTGTTCATAGCACGATAGATCAAATCTTTTACCTATAAATAACAATAGGCAAAATCTGAAGCTTTTAAGAACATCAATAGATGGAGCAGAAACCCATAGGAAGACCATCCTGTGAAAGAAGGATTTTCTTAAACTGATAAATTACTCTGGCATACAGTGTGTTACGATGAAACTAGACATGGATTGTGCATTAGTGCATTGCCGTTAAGTGACTCATCACAAAACTCATTGTCTTAGAGCGCATACTCCTATATAGGGCTGCTAACTGGTCGTAGAATATAGAGTACTGTAATAAAGAAACGGTAAATTATTCTGGAACCAATAGGGAGAGAATTAGAGTTAAGATTTTAAGTTTACTTGGCAGCAGTTATTGTCGTGCTTGATGTAAAGTCTATGCTGAGATTTCTGTTTGGATTTTATTGTTTTGGTAGAATATATACCTGTGATGTGACTATTGCTAGTATAGGTGTTGTGAGGTCTTTACCTCATAAATTATTTCTAAACCGACGAAACTGCATTGTTGTGTGGTAGATCAGCAGAGTCTGTATTATTACTAACAGTGAAAGATGCATGTTTGAAAGTTGCCAGCTACACTTTGATTCCTCCACTAATTTCGAGAGATTTTTCTAAAGAAAGCGTCGCCAATTTCTTCATGTCCGTATATTTGACCTTCTGTCAATATGAAGTGACGCATAGTTGGGTGACAATTTTTAAATTTTAAATTTATAACTCTCTAAGGACTTGCAGTTTTTTTTTTAATGTTTTGCCAGATTCAACATTAAAGTTATACATTTTGCCCAAAAAGTTGTTTCTTATTATGTGTGCTTCTCAGAATAAATAGTGAGTGTTTCTCTATATTCTTACAGCATTGAATGACCAATTTTTGTAAAAGAGATGAGATGTGTTTACTGTGCCGTACGAAATGAATTTGTGTATTTCAAATTATTCTTAGAGTTTAAGGGTTAAAACTATCGGACAAATTGATATTTTATACATCTGACAACATGGAATTCCATTTGCTGTTGAGGCTATAAATATACAGGGTGCGTACAAATTATCGGAGGATTTTGCAAAACCATATTTTTACAAATACTGAACAGAAATACATGATGTTACTACCATTTGAAAGAGGAATGTTTTCAGTATCATAGTGACCTTAAATGCATTAGATGTGCGCCCCATGTGTGACACGGCAGATGTCCAGGCGATACTCCCATTCCCGCCAAACCCTCTCAAACATGTCTTGCGTGACGTTCCCGATTGCGGTGTTGATGCATTCTCGCAATTCTGGTAGTGTCTTTGGAAGTGGTGGGACGTAAACATTGTCCTTGACGAAACCCCACAGGAAGAAATCACACACTGTCAGGTCTGAAATTATGGCGTAACGAAATCCTCCGATAATTTATAAGCACCCTGTATTTTAAATGTACATTTAAAATTTAAATATATCTAAAAATGCTGCAGATAAATTTATAACCGCCAGTGCCACATATTTTATCATGTACGCGCTTCATAAGATTTAGTCATATTTCAAATAATTGCCATGTAATTGTTGTGGTTTAATTTAGGACCCTATGTTTAAATCGTACACATGATTGTTTAACTGAAAGGAATCGGGGTCCCATGCCGGCATTTATCTTGAGGGACTGAAGAAAACCAGGAAAAGCCTCAGTTTGGATAGACAGTCTGTCATGTACTGAGGTGCACGGTATTAACGTAGCCTATATCTACGAAACGAGCCTGATTTTTCAGGTCATAACACTGAGTTTAAAAAATAAATGTAGAGTAATTTCAGCACAGCCCTCTGAAGTAATGTCAGATTCTTCTTTTCTCATTTTGTAACTATATTTCTCTGTCTGTCTGACTGTGAATTTATACTAATATATCCAGATATGGTTCGTCATTCTTCTTTTGAAGATATCGCTTCGAGCCATTTTGTGTTTTCATGCAGCATGCCTCTATTGGGCTTCTATCTTTGTCTTATTTTCTTTGTGTCTCGCCACCTTTGTGGTCTCTTTCGTTATCTATGTGACCCTTTGTCTCTGAGCCGTGATATCTTCCTCTCGTACCTTCGAATATTTTCCTGCTTCCTCTTTTCTCTTCCCCTTGCCACTATGTTCCTATCCTATTATCTTTATTCGGTGTATCCAATTTCCCCTAACCGGTCCCCCCCCCCCACCCATCCGCATCCCGTTGTTCAACAGTGTCAAGTGTTCTGTGTTTATGCTCGCGTTTCTTTCTGGGCGCAGACTTGCATATGTTATTAACGCTTTATGACCTTCAGTAAACCTTCGTTAATAAAAAGCAAACAAGTTAGACAAAGTGCGCATATTGTAATTATTATAAACATAGCTACAGTCGAGGGGTAGTTTCTACCAAGCTTAATTTTGGCGCTGTGCTGGTATACCTAGCCTATGGAAAAAGCATAAAATACCTGGGGCAAAAGAATTCAGTTTTGTCCACTGGATTTTAAAAGACGCAAAGTGTGTAACTGTACCTGTTTTTCGAAACTGAATGCAGGTTGAAAACGTGACAGACACTTGCATGCGTAGATTAGGGATGCAAATAATTTGCCCAGAAATTCCATGAGCTTACTACCGCAGCCAGGACGATCTGTGAAATTGTCGTTAAAGTTGAGGGTTAAAACAAAAATTCATTTTATTAAAAAAAAACGTAAAAGTCTCCAATTTTAAATTCTATGAAGATCCATTTAGCAGTGTGTGATATCATGTGGTCTTAGTATTACTGAGAAGTGAAACTAGCGACTTTAATAGACCTTCTGTCTTGAATGCGACGGAATTAAAGAAAATGAGCTATCTCTGCTGCTTATGGGTTTACGTGCCTGTAATTATTTGCGTGCATGCGTGTGTATGTGTCTGTGTCTGTGTCTGTCTTGGTGCCTCCATTTCAACATTTGAAAATAAACAGGTTTCTAAAAACTCGAAGGCGAATATTAATGAAATAGGGGAAAACACAACGCCATATATTTTAATGTTTCAGAATCAGTAACAATATGGCGAAAGTGCGAAGGCTTGAATAGAGAGTGTCGCCACGACTAAAAACTGTGTGCTAACGGATCTTGGTAAAATATGTGTTGAACTTTCGGTTTGATGGCAGGGAATAATTATAAGGAAAGCAGGTATCGGAGATAGACTGTAAACACATCCGCATAGTCACTGTGTTTTTTGTTTGTGGATCAGCAACTAAAAGCATACAGACAATGGGTTTCCTTGAACTTACATTCGACAACTTATAGTCAGTGACAAAATCGGTAATAATAATACAGTTTTTATCAATGTGTAGGGTCAAATACAAAACTGCCATAAACACACAAATTCACGAACATACACGCGTAGTGCAACTAAAAGTAAAGTAGAACTCACCCTAGAACAGGCCACGAAGGCCCAGAAGGGGAACAGATATATAGGTTTACTCTTTCTTTAACCTGAAGGCCACGCCTCGGCCGCTTTACCGCTGGGAAAGACCCGGTACCCATTGCAAAGAGGCTGGATGGGCCGTATGGCCGGTCTGGACGGGTGCGGAAAATCTCGCCACACCGGGATTCAGTCCCCGAAATCTCCAACACGCAGCGAGTCTCTATACCGATTAAGCTATCCCGGCCCACGCATAGTACAAATACAGATGATGATGATGATGATAATAATAATAATAATTATTATTATTATTATAAACAGTTTTGTAAAGCTATGCAGGGAGAAAGGGGCCTTAAGAACTCTGGAAACAACTTGTTCGGGATGTTGCTGAAGGCAATGGAGTAATTAATTTTGCACTGATATTTTGTCACAGAATTTAGGTTAGCGCAGAAAGTTCTCTCGGATCAATATTAGTTAATATACATAAAGCTTCGGATAGTAATTAGACCTAGGAAGGTGGAAATAATAGGAAGCATGAGAGAATTACAGAATGGGATGATTCGTACTTTTCTCAAAATATAGTTAAGATGATCTTCAGAATATATATCAGGTATTGAGAGTATTAAAAGTTAGTACGAATTCACAACGAAAAAAAGAAATTGTTAGAGGAGACATTATTTCGAAAACCCCAGTTTGTGTAGCAAGAACGATATTTAAACAGGTTTTATTTTGCGAGGATGTAGATTTCGTGAATTGTCAGAGTATACTGTCCTGTAGTGTACTTCTGTGAGCACACGTTTGGTCATTTGCTTCCATAATAGTTAAAAACAGTCTTTTCTTGCTAAATGTCTGTCACCTTCTGAGCTTAATTGAATTATAAATTATAATACTTCAGCTCTAATTCAAGCGTGAATAATATTTGTGTTCAGAAACTGAATTGTGTGGAAAAGACGAGATAAGAGGAAATAAAGAAATGGATAAAATGGAATAGGAGGAATTAAAAAATTTTCCCTTGGTTTCCTCCTTTTACGATGTAATGAAAATTGAGTTGGAAAAAAATAGAAGTTGTTATGACAAAAACAGCAAGTTCTTGCGAGATTTTACTTGAAAACTGGCTGTAGTTGACACAATGCAATTTAATAACTGCTAGCCAACGTCAAGGTTTCAATTAGCTACCTGCTTAAATTAATAAAGGCGTAATTTGATGAGATGTGAGGATTTAAAGTAGACGAAGAACAAGGATAAATTATTGGGTTTACATAAAAAATTGAGGTTATTTATGTATTTGCTCACCAAAATTACATGCGCTCACATTTAAAAATTTTTCCAAATCGATCAAGACGTGTTGAACGTAGGGTAGCAATACAGCTGCAACCTTAGGAAACGTATATGTCACTGAGCCAAGTTCACAAAGCGTATGCTTGCTGGAAACATTTTTCTAAAGAACACATATACCAATAAACACATCAATCAAGTAGGATTTTCATACTTGTCATGAATTGTATTTTATTACGTGTGTCTGTTGGATGATATATTGATTGTAAGAATATGCACGGTATGAGGAACGTAAAATTCAACAAGCAAACGCTGTTTACATCGTAAACCAAATTTCATGAAAATACGACAAACGGTTTAGTCGTTGTTTACGGACAGGCTAGCTGTCGTACGTCCTGTTATGCATGCAGCCTACATTTTTTTCTACTACTTATAAGATCTAGTTAAGGCAAGGTACAAGGAATTAGTCGATCAATAATGTCTGTGACAATTTGTTGCAGGAAAACTAAAGCACGGGTTACTCGAAGGCGTGCCCCTCGAAGTGCTATACTCAGACTGCATGCTTGTGTAGTATACACGTACCTGTTTCTGAAAGGCCTGCAACTGTCATGTCAAAATCACTTGTATGTCCGCGACGTTTTGTATCACATGGTCTCTTGAACTGACATGGGACCATGCGTGAACCTAAGTGACTACCCTATTTAATGGATTTTTATAAACAATATGACAGTGATATTTTAACACAGGCTCTGGGGGTTTTAGGAGACAGTTGAGGCTCTCAAGTTGCAAGAGAAGGTTGTCAACCCTATACACCGGCCGCCTTTACCCCAAGGAAATATTACTGGTGCTCATTTTTGTTAGAGGCTTAGTCCAATGAATTATGTCAATGAAAAATTCCACCATCGGGAATCGAAACCGCAACTTTCCGGCTTGTATCACAGAGCCTCAACCAACTGCGCTGCAACGTTCCCCCGCTTTGTGTGTGTAAGTTTACTTAATCTGAAGTAACTACGTAATGAAGTGTTGAGTAAATAAGAGTAATGATTACCCAACCCTGAATTTATTGGAATTCTTATATATAAAGCAACATTAAAATTTTGCATATGAGAAAAGTTTGATCGGATATTTGTGTTTTTAAGGGAAAGCCTCCTACTGATGGCTTTATATAGCAGTGAAAGATGTAGAAGTTATACTGAACTAAGCCATTAAAAAACATTTATGCTATATTATTATTATCATTATTATTATTAATCATAATATTAATCACGCCACTTCTTACATAACACGAGTTTTTATTCTATTTTTGTATGCGGTGTGGTTTGTGGGTTGTTATTTAAAATATTATTTTGTGTTTCTATGCTGTCTCTGTAAATTGGCCTTACGGCCGTTGGGTCAGAACATTGTTAATAAAGAACGGAACGTATTTATAACTGACAAATATGGCATAACGTTATGGAGGAAATTACAGAAATTCTAAGAACTTCTTAATCCCTGTGTGACCTCCATAAATATGAATTCACTCGCTCTTTATTCAGCGTCTCCATCTCACTGGATCTCTTCACCTAATTACGTGTTACTTGCTGGAAATATCTGTGTTTTAGTACCTCTGTACCGAGGAGTATTTTGTTCCCTGTCCCCATCTCGCAGTCTTCTTTCTACAGTAGCTACTTTTATTTACCGTCATGCGCTTGTTACCAGAGAAACAAGTTCTCCTACACGAATCTCATTTCACTGGAAGATGAACCTAGAAATTAACAAAACTTCCAGATCAATGACTGCGCTTGTAGAGAAACAGGTTTAAATACGGATTTTTTTGAGGGGGGTTACTTAACGACGCTCGGAGTAGCAAGGCTGTAGGGAGTCGATGTTAAGTGAAAGTATATGAATGCAGAACAATAAGACTGAAAATCTGGGAATGTGTATCTGCCTTACACACGTTCTGTAATGCAACTTATTAAAAAAAAAAAGCTTAGAACTTTTTTGTAATACATCATGACCGTGTACAAAAGTACACTTAGACGTAATAGACCCAACAAAATACATTTTAAACATATAAGAAATAACTTTTTTATGCATCAAAAGTGTACTCGGTTGGCAATATATTGTCTCCATGTTAATATTATGTATAGTTCTTAAAATGCCTGCGTGCTATGCAGTTTAGGCCTATCCTTCGCTCGTTCTTTGTGATTTAATTAACTTTTTGTTTTGAATTTGTGTCTGAGAGGTTTGTGTTTAAGGTATTGCATTAGAAAATTGAACTTGTTCGGTTCAAACTTAGTCAAAAGTTACAGCATACTTGTCTATACATATTTGGCTCGATTCTTGTCTTTATCCAATTTTCTAAACAACGTAATAAAGGTTTATATTTCAGAACAGTATTCTGTAGTTGTAAGATGCACATAGAAAAGAGAGAAAGGAAACAAGACGTAAGAGAGGATGATAGCTGGAGAGGAAAGGAAAATATAAATCACGGAAAGAAGGAAAATGTAATTTGAAAGCTTTTTAATGTACCTTATATTTGATGTTGTCATTGCATTTTACACAGCTTAAATTTGCGTCTCCATTGTGTCACACTTAGAGAACACAATATTTTCTTGCCTTTCTCCAGCCTCATTGCCTATAAGACACATCAAGTCACTTTCTAATAAAAGTTCTAAAACTGTAACTGAAGCACAGTTTTCAGTTATGACTAATTCATGAGAAGTACTTTAAAAAAATTCAGACTGTTAGAAACATATATTTAAAAATGGCAACAGATTTGCATGGCGACAAGCAGAAAATCTGCCCCCGCTATTCCAGTTAGCTTTGATCCCAAATCCACGCATTTTATTTAAATACAGGGAGTTTCTAAATTAGTTATACAAAACCAAGTTGTAATAACACTTAAATTAGCAAAATTACAATATATATATACGAGATATAAAACAAACTAGAGTGTCACGCGGCAGATGTCTCATATCTGTAAGCGATTTCGTCCCAAATCCTATGAATCATGTGCGTATATATGGTCGCAACCGCTTCTTTTATCTGTGCCTGCAGTTCTTCCAAACTTGCAGGAAGAGGTGGAACAAAACGTTGTCTTAATCGTATCCCCACACAGGAAAGTCCGGGGTGTTTAAATCAGGAAATCGTGGTGGCCAAGCAATCGTTTCACCACGTCCGATCCAAGCAATCACCGTGCGATTGAGGTAGGAAGTAACGTCTCGACGGAAATGCGGGGGTGCCCCATCTCATTGAAACACGAAATCTCTGGCCTTGTCTTGCGCTGTAGCTGTGGCGCAAGGTATTTTTCAACCATGTCCGGATAACTAATGCCAGTTACAATTGGTTCGATGAAGCAGAAAGGACCATACACTTTCACAGAACTTACAGCACAAAACACGTTTAGTTTTGGTGAGTCCCGCACATGTTCTACGATCTCGTGTGAATCCTCTGTACCCCATATTCTTTCATTATGACGATTAACCTTACCACTCAGATTAAAAGTAGCCTCATCACTAAACAAAACTGTATTCAAGTAATCTTCTTCATTTTCCATTTTGTCAAACATTTCACCACAAATCTCATGTCGTTATCTTTGTCACCATCGCTCAAAGCTTGCACCAACTGTGAGCTGTATGGGTTGTAACGCAATCGTTTCTTCAGAAATGTCCATATTGTAGTTTTGGCGATGTTCAACTCCAGATTTTCACCCTTAGTTGATTTTCGTAGCCTGCGAACAGCGAAGGTCTGCCGCACATTTTCTGTCGTCTCATCTGCAACACAAGAGGGACCCTGGCCTGGCTCCCTGTGAGATACACAGCCAGTTTCAAGGAACCGATTGTACCGCGGTAAAATAGTATTTCTTTGGGGTGACTTTTGCGATACTTGGTCCTGAATTTTCTCTGAACGGAAGTGGACGATAGCAATTCGCGAAACCACAGACAACACTGTTCGCGCTGTACGCCGGTATACGACACCATAATGACTTGCAGGGGATTTCTAAGCAGCTCTACATGGGTGGAAAGGCATTTGGCGGTTTGAATGAAAACTTGAGAACTAGGCGCAACTTTTGAAACGTAACTGGCAAAATTGTTACTGCTAGTTCAGAAGTTACAACAGCAGATTTTTATATCACGAAGTTAGGAACGCCCTGTATATTGTACAGAGTCCGCCAGCGAATCAGGCGATTTTTAAGTGTTGAAAAATTTAAAGTATTGGATATCATGATACAGTTACATTTATAAGGAAGTACATACTTTAGCATTTGCAGAAATAAGTGAATCAGTGGTCTTGAAACATAACACATAAAAAAAACACAACACATCATTCCACTCGTTACATCCTAAGATGCCCTCCATTACGCTGCTCCCACTCAGCAAGCCGATCGTGAACACTACTCATGGCCCTACGTAACACGTCGACCGGGATTCTTGAAATCTCTTCCTGTATCCGCAGTGCAAATACAAGTGTAAAATATGCCTGACAGTCCCAGTTTCTTGGAATGACTCACAACCTACTGGCGAGGACATTTTTCGAATGATGCTCTCACCTCGTCAATGTTCTGTGAGGTGCGAGCCGTTTTAACATTACCACCTTTCTTCTTAACAGTTGAGACGGTCTCTTCAAAGTTGTTTACCCACGTCTTCATGGCATGAGCTGACGGCACTTTACTCTTTCGATTAATCCCGAATTTCTTGCGAAATTCGCGTTGGGCGGCAACGTAGTTATCGTTGTCTTATACAATGATTTTACCGCTAAAGCACGCCGTGCACCAGTCCACGACTCAATTTCAAACTGAACGCTATTCACGGCCACGCCACCTGGCAGCATCATTTGTCTTCTCCGCTCAAGCTAAAAATAGAAAAACGCCGTTGCCAAATCGCCCGATTCACTGGCGGACCCTGCACTTGGTATTTGGTGTTCACACGTTACATTTAAAAAAGGGGCTGAAAATTTTTATTTCAATTTATTGCATGTAATGTAAGGTTTTTACAGAACAGGTTTAAAGAAGGCGCTGGGCATAATTCTGTTCTGTTAGTGGAAAAATTTCACACTTACAAAACATGGTGTTAATTTTATATTCAGTTTCTGCCTGTAAAGTTGAAGACATTAAGTTTTGAAAGTTGTTTTGTATCCTTCAGTACGAGAGTTAATCTCTAGATACTTTGTGTTTTAACACAATTCCATAAGTAGAACTCACACGGATTTACATCTGACGAACGTGGAGGACACAAAACTTCACATGCCTCTGCCACGAAAAACGCTCACCAAACAACATTTAGAACATTCTTCAGTATTTTACTGAACAAGGAGGCGGAGTTCCTCGTACTCGAACATGTTATAAAACGTTTGTGTCATAATGCGTGTAACATTTGTCTGCGAATGTATGGGGAAGCGGAAAGATAAGCCCAGTAATCCCAATTACACGCGTAGAACACTACATAGGAAACTTAAGGCTGTGCGTGGCATTTTGTGAATTAAAATGACGTTTTCTTCATAACTATTCATACCATTTTGAAACTTCACTTATGCACTGAAACAAAACCAATATTCGTCGTTAAACAGAACGAATGTGGGGTTTGTTTCTTTGTCCTGAATATACGGCAACACTTATTGCAGGTTTGATGTTAGTGTGGCCGTGCATCACTGATACAATAAAACAAACAACAAACTAGATGCAACAATAACTGTTTATTAGTGATTTCAGTCAACTCAGCATGTTTCGGGCGATAATTTCGCCCATCCTCAAGAGCACTAGACTGTGTTTACAGTTTGTGGTAGAGCAGAAATGGAATCTGATGGCACACGGAAACGCACGAGTGGAGAAGTGAAGGGAAAAAAGGCGAATGGAGGGGGTAGCCAGCACAGTCGTGCACTGTATCGGACACGGTCTATCCAGCATTACTACCGCTGATCCGCACACCTCGGCTGCCAGCAGCCGACTGA
>Ga0123355_10001459_pt1 | contig 32903 bp, 29 predicted proteins | sample TergutEmb28metaG_3_FD_89872 | JGI IMG/M metagenome (GOLD analysis project Ga0123355, IMG submission 89872) | Embiratermes neotenicus P1 segment gut microbial communities from Petit-Saut dam, French Guiana - Emb289 P1 | ecosystem: Host-associated > Arthropoda: Insects > Digestive system > Gut ...
GATTTTTCGCAGATTGAGGAGGTGGTTTCGCCGCTTGCCAAGAAGGCAAGCAAGAAAACGCCGACGAAAAGCTGCGGAAAATCGACCGCAAAGGCGGCGTTGGCGGAGTTGAATACAGCTTCTTATGTGACTAAATCGTCATATTCAACTTGAAAATAGTCACCAAAAATTCACTTTAGCTTGCTAAAATAGCTTTATCAATGAAATAGGGGGTAGCACAAATGGCTATTTTGCAAGCAAATAACCTATCCAAGACCTATGGGAAAGGCGATACGATTGTAACAGCCCTCGACGGCGTTAGTTTTAGCGTGGAGAAAGGTGAGTTTGTGGCGATAATAGGGGCTTCTGGCTCTGGCAAATCCACACTTATGCACCTTTTAGGCGGGGTAGACCGGCCAACGGCGGGTAATGTGGTAATAGACGGCAACGAAATTTACAAATCTAACGAAAGTGAGTTAGCTATTTTTCGCCGTAGAAATATCGGCATAATCTATCAATTTTACAACCTTATACCCACACTCACGGCTGAAGAAAATATTATGTTGCCACGCTTGCTGGATAACCGTAAGCCAGATAAAAGCAAGTTGCAAAATATCCTTGAAACCATTGGACTGGATGACAGGGCAAAGCACTTACCAAGTGAACTTTCAGGAGGACAGCAACAGAGAGTTTCAGTAGGCAGAGCCTTAATTAACGACCCTGCTATAATACTGGCTGATGAACCTACAGGAAACCTTGACAGCAAAACAAGCCGTGAAATCATTGACCTTTTGAAACTGTCCAATAAGCGCTTTAACCAGACCTTGCTTATAATAACTCATGATGAGAATGTGGCATTGCAAGCAGACCGTGTAATAACAATTGGTGACGGTCAAATACTGAGGGATGAGGTGGTGCGCCAATGAAACTAACTGCTAAATTGGCGTACAGTCAACTTATTGCGAATAAAAAGCGTACTATATGGACGTTTCTTGGTATCATTCTCTCTACCGCTATGATAACCGCCGTTTTGGGTTTCGTGGCAAGCGGTGCGGTGGCAATTACCGAATTAATGGGTGATATGTATATCCGTGATGCATATTATACTACTATTTTTGGCATGGGTGGCGTGTTGAGTGCGGTAATCGTTGTAGTTTCTATTGTGGTTGTGTCAAATGCCTTTCGAGTAAGCGCGAGTGAAAGATTGGCTCAATTTGGCATACTTAAAAGCGTTGGGGCTACAAAAAAGCAAATAGCCCAAACTGTTGTTTATGAAGGGGTTTTCCTATCTGTAATTGGAATCCCATTGGGTATTGCAGTTGGACTTTTTGTACAGTTTATTGGGGTTAATATCGCAAACCATATGCTTGCAGATCTTAATGCTTTCCAGACAGATGATACTCAAATATTTTTTGGCTTTGTATTTGCTTGGCAAGGTATACTTGTTTCTATTGGCGTTGCTTTTGTAACCGTACTTTTATCGGCATGGATTCCGGCACGAAAGGCGGCGAAAATAGCGGCGATTGATGCAATTCGTGGCGTGAATGAAATTAAGATTAAAGCAAAACAAGTACGCTCTAATTGGCTGGTTCGCAAGTTGTTTGGCTTTGAGGGAGAACTTGCATCAAAATCATTAAAACGTAGCCGCCGTAATTTTCGTGCCACGGTAGTGTCGCTTACTATCAGTATGGTTTTATTTATCGCCGCAAGCAGTTTTGGCACACAACTGTTTCAAATGACCAATCTTGTGTTTGCCATTATTGATGCGGAAGTTATGGCATCCTTTCATTCATCCCGCCATGTAATTTTTGACGAGCAAGGGGAAGTTGCCGAACAAATCTATCTAACCATCAGCATTGAAGAAACCGAAAACATCACAGCAAAAATGCGCGAGTTTGATGGAGCAAGGGTTTTTGGTGTAGGAGGTAACACACATCGGTATACGATATACCAAGACACATTAAACTTTTCGACGGCTTTTACCGCGCATTCATGTATAAATGAATGGTTAGAAATTACAAACCGCCTACCTGTTACCCTCATAGTTGTGGACAGGGAAAATTACGCCGAACTTGCAAGGCGGGCGGGGGTGCCTATTGGTTCAAATATCCTAATCAATCACTCACGTATGCAGGTAAACGGAAATTGGGCAGAGTTTACTCCTCTTATATTTAATGGACAAACTTTGGAATTGCAAAATTATAGCGGCAGCACAAGGTATATACCATTACATGGCGAGTTGCGCGGTAGTGATGTACCAAATGAGGTAATTCACGCAGCAGTATCTCATCTAGTTGTTTTAGTGCCTGAAATAGATGTTCATTACTATTTATGGGCCGTGCAAACCAATGACCCTAACAACTTTGCGGAATACACAAGAGGCTTTTTTCATGGCATGTTGCCGCAATATGACGAAGTGGGGTTTAACAATACTGTATTTAACCGTGCAGCAGAAGATGATGCTGTTCGCAGCCTTTTCAATACAATTATGATTGCCATGTATGGATTCATAGGTATGCTTACTCTCATTGCCCTAACGAACGTAATTAGTACAATTTCAACCAATGTGCGTTCACGTTCTCGTGAATTTGCAGTCTTGCAAAGTGTAGGTATGACACATAGCGGGCTTCGTAATATGCTCAATCTCGAAAGTATTCTGTGTTCAGTTAAATCACTTATTTACGGCATTCCGCTAGGTGTAGGCATATCGTATCTGTTATATCTGTTTATGATGGAGTCGGTCTGGTTTCCATATGAATTGCCATGGCTTGCAATAATTCAATGTATGATAGCTGTTTTCGCTATAACATGGCTGACAATGCAGTATTCGGCTTCACGGCTACGCAATGGAAATATTGTTGAGGGTATACAGGCAGAAGCTGGAATATAAAGAAAAACAATGATGATGTCACTGCTTAGATATGTCATAATGATTAAATTTAGGGTAGTGTTATGCACGAGATAAGAATGGGAGCGTTATTTTTTTGTCCGCCAGAAGAGTTTCTTTTCCGTCTAATACGAAAACCGTTGTGTCTTCCTCGTTGGCTTTTGTAATGGTATAGCCGGTTGTATCTTTAGGCGTAAATCCCAGTGTCACATCAGTGGTGCTGTCTTTTGCGACAATCCCAAGTAAATCATTTATATTACACAGTTCACTCCCATAGATATCATAACAGAACATATCGTTGTGTTCGTGCTCCGCAATCACAATAGCATCATATTCCTTGATATAGTAAATATGGTTATTCAAAAATGTTATGCAGTGAAACATCACCAGTTCAACGCCTTTGTCTATAGCCAACAGTGAGAAGGGGTTGGATTTAGATTGCATTTCTACAAGCAAATGGACATGGTTTTTGTTGGACAAGTCAAGCTTTCTATATGTCCCATATTTTCTTGATATTGGCATATGAAATCTATGCTCATCTACAGGGACAAATCCAAACTTCGGATAAAATTTGGCAACTGAATCATTTGCATAAAGATAAACACAGTCGCAATTATCCCTCCATTCTTTTAAAACTGTTTCCGCTAACCATCTGCTCAATCCTTGCTTGCGGTAATTATTATCGGTTGCCACAGTGCTGATTTGAATATATTTCTTTGGTATGCCATTAAAGTCGAAATTATTTATCACAACTCCTACACTTGCAACCGCAACACCATCGGCAAATAGTGAATATGGAATAAAGCTGTCTCCGCAAAATCCAGATTCATACCAGGGCGTAAAGTTCAAACCAAACACTTTCTTAATTAGGGCAAAGTAACTTTCTCTGTATGAGTTATCTTTGATAGGGTTTTTAACAAAATCGTATTTGTTCCCATTAATTGTTACTTTCATGATTATATACTCTCCTTATGATTTCTTATCGCTCATTATCTTGTCCCGCTTCTTACGATAGTATTTTGTAAGGATGCCGTTTTCGCCGGATATTTTGCTTCTAATCTTTTTTGCTACTGCTTGCAGGTTGTTAAATTGCATAGCACTCTCATCAATAGCATAAGTCCATGTAGTTGTTCCGCCACGCAAGCCTGCAGCGTACATATCAACGCCGTTTTTAGTGATAGGCAGTGTTTCCATTTTTTTGATTACATCTTTCTTGATATTTTCAATCATTTCGTCACGGAGGTTGATTGCTATACGTGTGTAATCGTCTAATACACTTGTATTTCCGCCGCCTATCAATGAACCTAGCGCATCATTGGTCAAACTTCTAAAATGAATGCTATCCCGGACACCTTCCAAAGCATCAAGATAATCAGCCCAGTTTTTGTTGATGTAATGTAGAGCAAGCTGTTGCTCGGCACGCTTTACGCCATCTATACCTGCAACTCGCAGCAATTCTTGATATTTGCTTGGGTTTGCGCTCTCTAAAAATCCAAGGTATAACTCGCCGTTTAGGACTTCCATCCTCTGCGCCGTAATGCCCTTGCGCTGTTCCTCGACTATATCAGAGAATCGACTAAGAGAATATCGGGCTTCGGCGGCTTCACCTTCCATAGTGCGCTGAATTTTGCGCACAGTGCCAATACGTTTTTTCTCGTTTCCAATTTCCGCCTTGATTTTTTCAAGGGGTGTCATTCGCCCGGATATTTCAATATCATCCAGCCAAACATAAAACCTGCTTTCACCCGGGTCGCCTTGGCGCCCGGCACGGCCCCGAAGCTGGTTGTCAATTCGTTCGCTTGGGTTAATGCCGGTGCTGACTATGAACAAACCGCCTAAATCAGCTACGGTTCTGTGTTGTTTTATGTCATTCCCACCAAGCCGTATATCAACACCACGCCCGGCCATGTTTGTCGATATGGTTACTTTGCCCAGTTTTCCCGCTTGGGCTATTAGTACGGCTTCTTCTTCGTCATTTTTTGCGTTAAGTACATGATGAGGAATGTCTGCATTTTTCAGCAATTCGGAAAATAATTCGGATTCCGCTACGGTTTTTGTTCCAACCAATACCGGCTGCTTTTTGCGATAGCAATCGCATATTTGGTTGACAATGCTTTGTATAAAAACGTCATGTTCGGTAAAAAACATATCTTTATGGTCTATACGAATACTTGGTGTGTTGGGTTTAATGACATCAACAGCTAAACCATAGGCAGAATCAAGTTCCCTTGCTGATGTTTTGGCCGTCCCAGTCATGCCGCATAAAATTTTATACAGTCGCAGAAAATTCTGCATGGTAATAGAGTTATAAATAGTTGTAAGGGGGGCCGGCTTTACCCCTTCCTTAATTTCCACGGCACGGTGCAGCATATCGGGATAGCGTTTATTTATTATCACGCGCCCGGTGGTTGGCTCTATAAGCAAAACAGTCCCATCCTTGACGATATAATTTTCATCTCGTTTCAAGAGGTGATGTGCCAACAACGCATTTTGTATATTGTTTAATACATAAATATTTTCTTCTTGATACAACTCTATCCCCAAATAATCTTCTACACGTTCAAGCCCCTTGTCTGTAAGCCACGCCCTGTGTTCGGCATGTGATAACTCATAACCGTCTAAGGGCAGCGTTTTAATGCATTCATCTATATTCAATGCTATATCTTCTTTGCCCGGCGTTTCTCCGGCAAGTACAAGGGGTGTCGTACACTCGTCAATCATAATGGAATCTGCTTCATCTACTATGGCAACGTCAAAGGCAGGAAACACCAAGTCGTCTGTTGACCCGGCCAAAAAATCACGTAAATAATCAAATCCGGCCTGTTTTGCCGAAACATAGGTAATATCACAGGCATATGCAGCTTTGCGCTCTTCTATTGTAGAGTGCTGGTCAATAAAGCCTACCGTTAAACCGCATGTCTCATATATGACACGATTTTCGTTCCAATCTCGTTTTGCAAGATAATCATTAAAAACAAGAACGTGAACATTATGTCCATTCAAGGCGTAACAAGTAGCGGCTACAACAGCAGCCAATGTTTTTCCTTCGCCGGTGGGGAGTTCGGCAATTTTCCCCTGCAACAAAGAGTACGCAGCACTAAGTTGTGTATCAAAAAGGGATAATCCCTTTAATCTCTTGATTATTTCTTTAACGGCGGCAATTCTCAGTTCTGTTTCGTTACCCTCTTTTAAAGAACCGGCCAAAGCCCCATTATTCAAATCTGCAACTTGGTGTTTTTTTGTGAGGTTGATAAAATCCATATATGGAAGCGATACCCCCAATGGGCTTTGGTCATTTCTTCGCACAACAGCACTCCTTCTATTGATTTTAAGTTAGAGCCCATAAGGCAAGCCAGGGTGTGCCGACGCGGCAATACGGAAAATCTGTGCAAAGGCGCGAAGCTGATTATTCCTAGGTAGGCTCTTAATCGAAAAAAAATAAATCCTCAAATTTTTTATCCAATGCGATACACAAGATAAGCGCCAATTTTGCTGTTGGGCAGAACTGACCTGTTTCTATGGAACTGATGGTATTTCGTGACACCCCTACCATCTCAGCCAAAGCTGCTTGCGATAGGTCTTTTTCTGCCCTTGCTACTTTCAGCTTGTTTCTTAATATAATTTCATTTTTCATTTCAGCCCCACCACCCTTGAACAATACCTACATCCTCCAATCATGCCATCCACCACCGCAACCACAAAGGACTCATCCCACCTTGGAACAAGAGTATAAAATCAATAATAAAGTGAACTGTACAAACAATGCAAAGGATTACCCAAGCTAAATGGTATTTCCTTTTTGTGAAGCGGTAGACGGAAAGTGATTGACCGAATACATAGGCAAATACAACTATTCCTAAAGCAGTAAATAATGCGAGTTCCCTTGTGAAAAACGCAAAAAGTATCAAGGGAAGTGCTACGGCCATGGATGTATATTCCCCCAATTTGAACCCTTTTAATTGTGCATGTTCCAAGCCTTCATCGCTTCTTGACTTCCTGCTTTTTGCCAAAATTTCCTCTTTGCGGCTGTCGCTTCGGCTTTCTGCTGTATCGCTCATATAAGCCTCCTAGTTTTATGTTATTTTTGACAAGTATTATTGTCATGCCAAGCATACAATGCTACAAGTTTACTTGTCAAGGAAAATGTATTGCAACCAAAGCAGCTGTTTCAGAATTTGTAACCTTCAATTCATCATAACGTAAACATGCCGTAATTGTATTACACATAATACCTGTGTAAAGTATAACCATGAACGCCGCCACCGTTCACATAAAATTAAAAACACAATTATGTCGATATCCTTCCTGGTTTTCCTCCTCCTTTGTACCGGGACGGTTATGGGAATTGAGTAACGGCCCGATTCTCAGCCGCGTGGTATCTCCGAGCCTGCCCTGCATAGCACCAGGGCAGCAATGGCATAATATCTATAGACAGAGGCCGATAAGCAAAAGCGCACCCATAATGATGGGTGCGTTTTTATTTTCTGTTCCCCCCGCTGTGCCGTATATTTGAAGTATGCTACAATTGCAACGTATTTCCGCTATATAGCGATTTCGTTTGAAATTGGGCTTCAGGCTGCGCCGGAAAATGCATTGAATCGTTGCATTTTCCGGCTTGCTTCAGCCCATTTCAAATCGAAACGCCTATATAGCAATTCCCCCTTTAAACGGTCTCGGCCAAGCCGAAAATCTCGAACGCTTCAACGTGTTTTCGGCGACAGACGAGGCCGATTTAAAGGTGAATTGCTATATCAATCACCTGTCAGGAGGAACATAATGGCCTTGGTAGCGTTCTCACTAATTTTATTTTTTACTTTTATAGCTGCTACATTTTTTTTACTAACGCGCAGCAAATATGTAATTTTAAGAGTTTGCATTGTTCTTTTTTCCTTTTCTGTAGCTGTTGGGTTTATAGTGCACGCCTACAGCCATATGACAGCTGATGCGGGTTTTTTTGATATATTTCTTGCGGTTTTACGTGGGATATTCAGCGCCGCCCGCATGTTCTTTATTAATGACGACTATGAGATATTAATGGCCACCCATATGACGCAATATTTTGCGATGCACCAATGGCTGCAGATTCTTTTCTGGCTTGGGCATGTATCGGCCTTAATAGTAATACAGGCAACGCTGTTTTCATTGTTTGGCCGCAGGCTTGCGGATAGCTTGCGCCTGCAATTTGGGCTGCACAAGGAAGTATTTATTGTTAAAGGGGGCGATAAATACGCTGTTCTTTTAGGCGAAAATATTGCAACCCATGATTCACATTTAAAACCTGCAAACGCAAACAGGCTTATTGTATTCCTGCTTGAAGATGACAGTAATATAAAGACTATACGCGAAAAGGTTTCCCATTTTAACGGGGTTGTAAAGGTGCTGGATAGGAAAAGCAACCTGCCTTTTTACCTTGGTAAGTCTGGGCTTGGGAAATGGCGCTGCCGCAATAAGATATATAAGATATTGCTTACCCAGGACAATGTTTCCGCTGTTGCCGATACGCATCAAGCTGTAGAATATGCAAACCAGAGGAAGGTAGACCCCTCCAAACTGGATATATATGTACTAACTTCATCTGAATGGAATCGGGAAAAAATCGAATCAATTACATGGCAAAAAGTGAGCAACCAGCGCAAATACCCATATACGATACACATTATCAACGAAATAGATTTAATGACCCGCCAAATGATTAAAGAGCACCCGCCATATGAATGCCCAGGCCTAAGTCTCACAAACAATGGCATGGCGGGTAAGGATTTTAATGTAATGATACTTGGCTTTGGGGCAGTAGGGCAAAGCGCGCTTTTACGGTTGATAATGAACGGGCAATTTGTAGGAAGCCGTATGCGCGCAACAGTAATAGACCGGGAGATGGAGCATGTAAAGGAACATTTTCTGCATTGTTATCCTGCCCTTGGCTTATGCTGCGAAATATACGGAAACCTAAAATGCTTAGATGTGCGCAGTGAAGAATTTTTTGCCCTATTAAACGAAGTCCAAGATGTGGATTACATTGTTGTTGCATTAGGGGATGATGAACTAAACAAGCAAGTGGCCTTGGATATACGGCTGTATCATCAGCGCAAAGGAGCAGGTCATCTTCCCTTCATTGCTGTGTACGAGAAGAACGGGGTAGTGGTAGACGAAAATCAGGACGATGCATTGTTTACCTTTGGCTGTAGGGAAGAGATATACAAGAATTCAGTAATAATCCGCAAAGATGGGGACTGTATGGCGATGGCACTAAACGATACTTATAACGAGATGTATAAAAGCGGGGCCCCATGGCATCAGTTAGAGTGGTTCCACCAGGAAAGCAGCAGGGCTGCTGCGGATTTTATTCCGGCTATGCTAAAGCTTGCGGGGCTTGAGCACGAAAGTGCAGAAGAAATTGCGAAGAAAGAACGGCTTACCAAGGACAGGATTTTAGCAGAAGTTCTTGCCCAAACCGAGCATCTTCGATGGATGGCTTTCCACGCGGCAATGGGCTACCGGCCAATTAGTATTGATAAAATGCAACAGCGATTTAACGAAACTAAGAACTTAGGCTTTTGCCGAAGGGATATGAAGGCAAAGCAACATGCCACCTTGGTACCCTGGGACGAACTGGACGATGTAAGCGCAGCCTATAGCGAGTTGGCTAAGCAAATAGGCGACACCGCCGCCGAAAAAACGGACTTTAAAGAGGTTGACCGAAACATAGTGGTTAATATACCAAAGTTTTTACGCGCCGCTAGTAGTGGCAACAGACCATAATAAGACAGTGGGTTCTCCTTAAACCCTGCAAACGTTTGAACTTAAATCCCCCACGTTTCTTTAACATACCCTATCCACTCATCCACATCAGGACGTTTAGGGTTAAGCTGATGAAGTAGTATTAAGGCCAAGATAAAGGACGTGTACGCTAAATTAATACAGCCATGCATTACACATAAGGGACGCTGCCCTCAGCATTCCGCGGACTCAGAAAATCCAAGAGTCACGGGACGCGGAGGACAGCGTTCGCTATACTTTACCGCCGCATTGGGCTGATGTGGATTTGGGTTTCGTTCATCCCGGTTTTACGCTTTATTACGTCGATAATCTGGGCCAGGTCTTGGTCTGTGAGTTCGGGTTTGTTAACTATAATATCTACTGCGTTGTCAGATATACGTACATATACTTCCGAAAAGCCTTTGGATTTAATCACGGCCTCTGCGGCGGTTTCCCTTTCAATGCGGCGCTGGATTTCCAGCATTGCGTCGGCGGCTTGGCTCCGCTGGTCGGCTTCTACGTTGGCGTTGTTGATTAGGTCGTTTAGGACTGACCGCTCGTTGCTTCTGGCCTGTTCCCGGTTAAGCCTGGCTTGCACAAAGAAGCTGCCGTCGGCACGCCCGTCTACAAATATGGCTTCGCCGGCCTCCGTTAGGTTTTCATCGTCTTCGGGCATGGCCATAATATAGTCTAGGTCTAGATCCGCTAGGGTTGGCCAGTCTGTATCGCTGTAGGCGTCTATCGCCGGGTTGTGGGTGTCCGGCCAGGGTACGCCAATAAGCCCTGTTTGTACGTCATCTTCCGGGAAGAGAACTTGCGCGTTTGGATCCGGCACCAAGGGCGAACCTCCGCCTTGGCCGTCCAGCACAAAGCCTGAATCTGCCATGTCTTGCCTGGAGTCTTGCCAGCTTAGGTAGCCTGCAACAGCTATCATCAGTACCAGTGCCGTAATAATTACCTGATTTCTTTTTAGTACGAACATTTTATATGCCCCTTTCATTTATTTCGTCATAGCTAAAACCTGTACCCTGTGGGCATCGGCCCCAAGTACAGCCATTGCGGCCCTTGTTAAGGCGTCTCTTACAAACGGATCGTCCCCTCCTTCGGCGATAATTACGACCCCTTCAATGCGATGCTCTATTTCTCGCAGAACAAGAGGCTGGTCTATGCCGTTTCGGTCTGTAATTATCACGGTCTGCTCTTGGGTCGAGATTTGACGCTGGTCCCGGGTGCCTCCTTGGGCGTCTTCTTCCATTACATAGGAATGGTTGCTGGTTGTATCCACCGCAAAAACCGTTTCCCGCCCTCCAAAGGCGCTTAGCATTACCCTTACTTGCCCCGCACCGTCAACCAAAGATAAAAACGCTTCCAGTTCTTCCTCAAGTGCACGCTCGGGCCTGGCTGCATTGGTTGGTACGGGGGTTGCCTCCGGCTCGTGGGCGAAGGCGGCTATTGCTTGAGGTTCTTCCGCTATGGGCGGGACTGCGTATCTTCTGTCTGCACGTCCCCATAGCATAAGCAGTGCCCCTGCAGCTGCAATCATCATCAGGTATATGATTATTTTCCTGTCTTTTGCTTCCATGTATTTTTGCAAATACTTCATCGGGGGTTCTCCTCTGTAATCGAGTTATTGCGTAAATGTTGTAATACTTCTACATATATATGTGAACCTGGCAGGTTATAGAATCCTGCAACAAGATTTTTTACTTCATCAACCAGCGGGTCTTCCGGGGGGGCATTACCCTGTATTTGTACCGGCTCTATACGTATGAACGGTACACGCCGGCTGGTTTCCGGCATACGGCTTACCTGCAACCTTACGGATGTTATACGGCTAAAGTCGCTGGTATATTCGAAGCTTGCGCTGTACATGGCTATGCCGTTTCTTTCAAGCAGGCCCTCTAGCTGGGCACTTAGCTGGGCGTTAAACGCATATGCCAGATAGGTATCGCGCCATATGGCGTATGCGTCATCTGGGGTGGCAAAGCCATGGGCTTGCTGGGGCATAATACCTGCAAACCATTCCGTTACGGGCATCTGCCTGCCCACAATGTCCCGGACAGGCTGCAATAGAAGCGTTAGCATAATAAGCCCCATAATCAAGGACACAAATTTCTTATACTTGCCCGTAGGTGCTATAAGCCCCACCAATGCTGCAAACAGTAGATAGTATGTTATATTCCGCAAGTACTCAAAAAATGCAGGCATGGCGCTCTCCTTTTGGTTAGCTAAAACGATAGCAGTATTACAACTGCGTAAATACACATCACCCCTATTATGGCCCCAGCCCTAAATAACTGGCCCATGTGCTTTGCGGCTATGTCCATGCATTTAACCAGGCGCTTATCCGCAATGGGCTGAACAAACCCGGCTGTTAGCCTATACATACCGGCAAGCACCGCCAGTTTTAGAAGCGGCGTTGCCATGGCAATGCACAGCACCAATACCAGCGCTACCAATACGCCGCTGCGGGCGGCTTGTCCGAAGTGGATTACCGTATCCACGGCAGCGGTTAGGGCGTTTCCTACCACAGGTATGGCGCCTAGGGCGGTATGGGTGGTTCTTACAGCGATATTCGACGCGATGGGGGCAGAAAACCGCTGCAATGTAAGCAGCAGCGCAAATATCCCCGCAATCCCCTTAAGGGACCAATCCGCGATTTTACGCAAAAGTTCCGCAAGCCTGTCCAGCTTAACCGTATCGGATAGATGGTTAACAAGGTCAAGCCCCGCAGACGCAAGCACAAGGGGCACAAACACCACAGAAACAAACCATGTTATAAGCTGCAAAGCAAAAAACATTATTGGGTTAAAAGACGCGGCCCCCACAACATTGCCGCTCATAATCATAATAGAGGACATAAGCGGGATAGCCGCAAGCATGATACCGCTAACCAGCCCAACCACCCCGTTAAGGATTTCAACAGACACATAAAAAGACGAAATTGCCAATAAAACCGTCATAAGAAACGTAACATAGAACCCCAGTTCGCCGGGGGATTTATAGCTGAACGCTTCTGTTAAACAACTTAACAAGGCACTTAAGATTGCAATTATTAATAATTGCCGCAGCAGCCCCGTACTGGCCATAAACTCGCCAAATACAATTTGCATCCCGTTGTTAAGTATTCCGTTAAAGCTTAAATCTATCTCACCGCGAATGGCCTGCTGCACCAAGTCCCTAAACCGCGGCAGCCCAGGCCTGTCCAATACACTTAGTTCGAAATTGTCAAATGGGATAATATCCGCAATATCCAAGGCCGGGCCGGGCACCCCCATCATGGCATCAGCCCTACAACAACGCCTACAATGTCTACAATGATGGGCAATGCAAGCACCATTATTATCACACGCCCGCCTAAATCTATTTTGGCGGCAATAGCCGTTTCCCCTGCGTCTGCACATACAGACGCCCCAAGTTCGGACATATACGCAACACCAATAACCCTAAAAGCCAGGGCCACATAGCGCATACCGCCATCCAGCATCTCCCCAACATTAGTGAGTACACCCACAACTTGGGCAATCATGGGCAGCACCATTAAAAATATTAGTACGCTGGCCGCTATAGTAATAATAAGCGCAATCTCCGGGCTTTGCTTCTTTATAGTAATGGCAAGCACCGCACTTAGGACCCCCGTAGCTACAACCTGAAAAATGCCCATAATATCTCCCTACCCGCCCTACAAATTAAAAATGGTTTGCACCTCGGTAAATAGCTGGCTTACATAGTGAATCACCCAAAACAGCACCACTAATAGCCCTGCAAGGGTGGTCATAGTGGCCTGTTCTTCCCGTCCGGCGCGGTTAAGCACCTGGTTAAGCACCGCCACCAGTATCCCAACAGCTGCTATTTGGAAAACAACGTTAATATCCATGTTTTGCATAATATCCCCCTTAGCTTTAAGCACGGCTTGCATCAGCCCATTTGAAATGAAAGCCTACACGCCGCCTACCAAAGCACTATCGCAAGAAGCAGCCCGCCTATTATCCCCAGGCTGCGGTACATTCGCTTGTTTTTATCACTTTGGGAATGTAAACCGGCTGTTTTTTCGTCTATATACTCGACGGCGTATGCAATGGCGCTTTGCTGCATCTGCTTGTCCAGGTAGCCTAAAGTCTTACCAAAACCTTCTATTATGTCCCAGTCCTCTTCCGCCAAATGGGCGTGAGGCTTTTGGCTGTCCATTGCCTGAACCCATAGCCGGTAGGCTGTTTCGCCCGTATCCCCTTCCAGCAGATTAGAAAATTGCGCAAACAGTTCGCTAACTGGCTTAGTTGTGCGCCTTGCTATGTTGGCACAGGCCGTAGGCAGGGGTGCGCGCATATGCTCAATTTCCGATGACAGAATCATTAGCGCCTTCTTAAATTCCTGTAAATCCCGCGCTCTAAAGCCTTCCTTTGAGGCGAAATAAAACCCAATGGCCGTACAGCTTGCTATAAGCGCTATGGCCCCTGCTATGCTTGGCAACATGCCGCCGCCCCTTTCTCGTTAAGCACCACGGCCTGCCCCGGGGCGCTTAGCACTATATATCTCTGAAATATTTTTTGGTTAATAAGCCCGCCAAGTGCGGGGTTTTTCTTTATATCTTCCAGGCCGCTGCCGTGGGCTGTGCACAGCAGTTTCACCCCGGCGGTTAGTACCGCATGGGCCGCTTCGGCATCGCCCCGGCCCCCCAGTTCATCTACCGCTATTACGTCCGGTGACATTGCCCTTAGCAGCATCACCATTCCTTCGGCTTTGGGGCAGCCGTCAAGTACGTCGGTTCGCATACCTATATCGTTTTGGGCAATGCCCTTAAAGCAGCCCGCAACCTCGGAACGTTCGTCTACAAGACCTATTGTCAGGCCTGCCCTGCCATGGGCTCCGTCAGAAACTTGCCGCACAATGTCCCTTAGCAAAGTGGTCTTACCGCAGCCAGGCGGGGAAATTATCATGGTATGCATAATGCGCCCATTTTCGAATAAGAAGGGCAGTACCCCGTCTGCACAGCCCTTAACCCCATGGGCTACACGGAAATTAATGCTGCCTATATGCCGCCAGGCCCGAACATTGCCATTTTCAATAACCGCCTGGCCGCTAACCCCTACCCTATGCCCCCCAGGCAAGGTAATGTATCCCATGCATAGTTCCGGCTCAAAGGCATAAAAAGAGTATTGGCTTATGCGTTCAATCGTTTCCGAAATATCAATTGCGGTTGGGCTGTATGCTTCCCGGCTTTGGGGGGAAACTTTGCCCTGTAGAGCCAAGGCGTACTCCTGCCCTTGAATGCGTACCAGCATGGGTTTGCTGGCCCGCAAGCGCAGTTCGGTAATTTGCTCGAAATCTTGGGCGGCAAGGGGGGTTATTCTTCTTGCCGGCTCTGTGCCTAGAAACGTTTTCAGACGGTCTTTTATGTCCATTTTTCACCTGTAATCACGCAAAAAGGTTTATCATTATTGACAAAACTGTTGGCGGCGGCACTTTCGATTGAATATACTGCCTGCATGTCCTAACATGAAAAATATATGATATGCTTAACAAGATTAGACCAGGCAAATGAATTTCTAAACCCGTAAGGTACCGGCTAGTGGTTTAGTGTTATAATTAGGCATTGATAATCAAAAGGAGTGAGCATATGCGTTATATTGAAGATTTTAAAGAAAACGAACACATAATCGAACATTACTTGTGCAAGCAAAAGCAAAGCCTCAAGACACGGTCAGGCAAGACATATCTATCCCTAAGGCTAATGGACAAGACAGGCACAATAGACGGCAAAGTATGGGAGATGAACAACGACATCCAAAGTTTTGAAGAAGGGGACATGATAAAAATAGACGGCAACATTGTCACCTTCCAAAACGAATTGCAGCTAAAGATAAATAAGCTTCGCAAAAGCCGTGAAGGTGAATATATTACCGGCAACTACATCCCCATGACCGATAAAAACATAGACCATTTATATGACGAAGCACTGGCCATTATTAAGTCCATAACCCACCCTCAAATACGGCTGCTTTTAGAAAATATTTTGGTTAACAACAAAGCCCAGGCCGAAGCATATAAGACCCGTTCCGCTGCAAAATACATGCACCACGCATACATGGGCGGGCTACTCGAGCATACACTGGCCGTTGCAAGTATATGCGATTATATGAGCAGCAAGTACAAGCATATTAACCGTGACCTGCTAATGGCGGGCGCACTGCTGCACGATGTAGGCAAGATATACGAATTATCCGAAATGCCAATAAACGATTACACCGACGATGGCCAGCTGCTGGGCCATATAGTAATAGGCTGCGAGATGGTGTCACAACAGGCAGCGCAAATTCCAAACTTCCCTCACGAACTTGCCAGCATGATAAAGCATTTGATAATTTCCCATCACGGGGAATATGAGTACGGCTCGCCAAAGCTGCCCTGTACCGCAGAAGCCATACTGCTTCATTATGCAGACAATATGGACGCGAAGCTAAAAACCTTCGAAGAGTCCTTCGACAACGACAAAACCCCCGGCCCATGGACAGGGTACAACAAGGCCCTTAACCGGTATTTACGCAGGTCGGATTTTTGAATATAGCATAATTTTATTCTGATAGGAGACTGACTTGGTTAAGAAGAATGGCAATTTGACAATCGAAATCGAAAATGTAACTGCAAAGGGCTTTGGTATAGCCAAGATAAATGATTTTGTCCTTTTTACCGATGGCGGCCTGCCCGGTGATAAGCTGAATGTGAAGGTTATAAAGGTCAAACAACGCTACGGATACGGGAAGATACTTAACATAATAACCCCGTCCCCCTACCGCATACAAAGCCCCTGCCCGGTTTCGGATAAATGCGGCGGCTGCCAGTGGCAACACTGCGACTATCAAGCCCAACTAGGCTTTAAAAAGCAGATTGTAACAGACGCGCTTGTACGGATAGCAGGGCTTTCAAACCCTGCCGTAGCAGATGTTATAGGCATGGAAACACCCCAGCCATACCGTAACAAGGCCGTGTTCCCGGTAGTGCCTGTACCCCAGGAAAATCCAAGGGGCGGCGAAGCCCCAAGTGATGGCTTTGCCATTGGCATGTACGCGCCACGAAGCCACCGCATAATCCCCATACATGTATGTGCAATACAGCACCCTATCCACACGCCAATCATAAAAATAGTAAGCGACTTTATGCGCCGCCACAAGATAGAACCATATGACGAAATCACCCATAGCGGTATCATGCGCCATATAGTAATAAGAACCAGCCAGGCTACCGGCCAGGTCATGATAGTACTTGTAGTAAACGCGGACCATATCATAAAAGAAAATAGGCTGGCCGCCGCCCTAACCGACACAGGCGCAACCACAGTTATAATTAACAGCCACACAGCAAGAAGCAATACCATCATGGGCCATAATTTCCGTAATCTTACCGGCGAGGGCTTTATCCGCGAAAAAATCGGTCAGGTTTGGTATCAGTTATCGGCCCCGTCCTTTTTCCAGGTCAACCCGGTGCAAACGGCTGTGCTGTATGAGGCGGCTGTTGCCATGGCCGGGCTTACCGGCACAGAGGTTGTAATGGATGCCCACGTTGGGGTAGGCGGCCTGGCCCTAGCCGCCGCAGGCCGGGCAAGGCAGGTATTGGGCGTTGACATAGTGCAAGACGCCATAACCGACGCGAAAAAAAACGCCAAGCTAAACGGCATAACCAACGCCCGCTTCCTATGCGGCCCGGCAGAAGAACTAATTCCAAGGCTACTGGCAAACAGGGATACAATCCCAGACGTAATTTTCCTGGACCCCCCGCGCAAGGGCTGCGATAAGGCCCTGCTTGAAGCCATAAGCGCCGCCGAAATTGAAACAGTTGTATACGTGTCATGCGACCCTGCTACCCTGGCCAGGGATATTAAACTGCTGGTACATGGGGGCTACGCCCTAGCTGCCGCCCAGCCTGTAGATATGTTCCCCATGACCGGTAAGGTGGAGACTGTAGCGTTGCTACGCCGGAAACACGCTATTTAGATATATATAAATATCGCCTTTGCCTATCATTGGGGCCAAGTGAAGCATTTATACTTTCCCATACTTACTCCTCCAGGTACTTCATTGCAATATATGGTTCTGCGCAACGTTATATCTACAATTTCGCTATGCTTACCAATTCGTTCCCACATAAACCGATAATACAAGCACCATACTGAAAATTGCTTTCATAACACCTTTGCTTATATTCACTTTATTTACCACCCTCTAACTTATCTATGCACTCCTGCGCCAAAGAATACTCGCATTGGCATTGGCTCATGTGTATTTTCAAACATAGGTGCATTTTCACCCAGCCACTGGATAAACGCTTTATGTCCATCTTCCGTTATAGAATATACCCGCTTGTTTGGGCGTTCTTGTACTCAGAAGCTGTGTTCATAGGATGCAATATATAATTTTATTGATTACGAAGGATACATAAATTCAGTAAATCTTCAGATTAGTACGCTATAATTTTCACATGACAGGGATATAGGTGTTTCGTATTTGAAATGGACTCATGCCGAAAAACGCTTCAATGCATTTTTCGGCGCAGCTTGAAACCCAATTTCAAACGAAATCGCTTTAACGCACATTTGGGAGTGTATTTAATGGATATAAAAATCCTGCTTGTTGAAGATGATATAAACATCTTAAATTCAGTCAAGGCATTTTTAGAAAACGAAGGTTACACCATTGATGCCTGCGAGCATGGGGATTTAGCGTTAGAAAAAATATATGAGAATCGTTATCACTTAGCCATTCTTGATATTATGCTGCCGGGTACCGATGGGCATACAATTTTAAAGGAACTACGCAACTTAAATGATACCCCTGTTTTGATGCTTTCGGCGTTAGATGATGAGGGCAGCCAAGTCAAGTCTTTCGAAAGTGAAGCTGATGACTATGTTACAAAACCTTTCAAAATTCAAATATTGCTAAAACGGGTAGAGGCACTCTTACGCAGAAGTGGCGCATTGTCAAAAGAGGTTCATTATGGTGGGATAATTTTGCACCCCGAAGATTATAAGGTTGTGCACAATGGCAATGAAATTCCCCTAACCCTAAAAGAGTTTGAGATACTGCACTTACTGGTACAAAACCGAAAGCGCACATTATCCAACGAAACTATAATGGCTCGTGTATATGGCTATGATTTTGACAGACTCGAAAACACAGTACAAGTGCATATAAAGAACCTGCGCGCAAAATTGCCTGTAGACATCATAAAAACCGTACGTGGCGTTGGGTACAGAATCGAGGACCGCCCGTGAGAAGATTTGGAATTTTTCCAAAAATATTTATTTATACAACATTGTTTTTAGCGGCTGTTATCGCCATTGCCGTGGGGTTGTTCTATCAACAATTTGCCGCATTTTATAATGCGCAGCAAATGCAACAGTTAAGAATGAATTATCAAGGCCTATATGAGGAACTGCGTGAGACTGGCTGGGATAGGGAGCAGATGATAGCCATTGCACAGCAATTTTCCGATACTAACCAGACATTTATTTTCCGCATACAGGATGAAGGCGAGAACCCGCTTTTTCTCACACATAACCGTAGCACGCAAACATCTGAAGGCGGAACGCGGATGTTGTTTTCCATTGGCGGTTACACGCTTATAGCAGAAAACACAGCCCCCACTCTAGGGGATGGTGAATTTCTTGTGACTGTGGCTTTTGCCTTTGCGGCAATTATGATTGTTGCCCTTACTGGTGCAATTTTTTTTGCAAGGCAGATGACAGTTCCAATAAAGCGCTTAGTTGCAGACACGGAAAAAATGAAAGAACTTTTGCCGGTTAAACCGTCACAGCTGCGCAATGACGAACTTGGAGATTTATCCAGGGATGTACACAATATGTATGCCAAGCTAAAGCATACCATTGTGGAACTTGGAGAAGAAAACACACGCCGCAAAGAAATGGAAGAATCCCAGAGATATTTTTTCTCTGCGGCATCTCATGAACTCAAAACCCCAATAGCCGCCGCTCGTGTAATGATGGAAGGCATGATGGCTGATATTGGGGACTATAAAAATCATCCTAAATATTTGAATGAATGCATTAAACTAATGGATGAGCAAAGCAAAACCATTTATGAAATTTTAGATATTGTAAACTTGGACGGTCATTTTAAACCACAGCCCCAAGAGAATGATATAAAAGAAACTGTGTTAGAACAACTGCAAAAATATAAGCCAATGTCAAAAGCCGGCGAACAAAGCATTACAAACAATATCCATGAGGACTTGCGCTGTTATGCAGACCCGCGACTACTAAAGAAAGTACTGTCAAACGTGCTATTAAACGCTCTTCAAAACACCCCGGCAGAAGGGCAAATTCATATATACACCGAAGTTTCCAATGAAGGCATACAACAGTTTACGGAAAATACCTTTGATGGCATAAGGTTATGCATCGTAAACACCGGATATATAGACGAAGAGTGTTTGCCTCGTTTATTTGACCCATTTTTTCGAATGGATAAGGCCAGAAGCCGCAGTAATGGGCAAACAGGACTGGGATTAACCATAGTTAAAAAAACACTTGACTTAATGGGTATGCCCTTTGGTCTTGAAAATACAGAAGATGGTGTACTATTTTGGATGGGGCTACAAATTTTAAACTGCTTGCCCACGTAACCAAGGAGGAGGATGAGTAATGTATTTATTCACCAATGCAATAAAAAACCTAGCCCGCAACAAGGGGCGCAACCTATTGATAGCCGCAATAACCCTAGCAATTATCATGTCCACAGTAGTAACGCTAACAATAAACAACGCCGCGTCCAGAGTTATTGACGATATTCGTCTTGACCTAGGCTCAAGAGTATCAATTAGGCAAGATTTTATCGAAATGCGCCAAATGGGCTTAGACGCGAGAACGGACGCACAGCACTTGCCATTATCTGACTTTGTGGCTTTTTCACATTCAAATTACTTACGGCATACGGTTTTTAGCGCAGATGTGCTTGCGTGGAGCGACACGTTACTTGCCATTGACGACCCTGCCTACGGCGCAGCCACTCGTGTGCTTGACAGCGGAGAAATTATGCATACGGAAACTCTGCGTCTTGTAACTACTTCCGACACGGAACTGCTCCCAGACTTTGGCACATTAAGGGAAGTAACAGACGGCAGAATGTTCGAAGGCATTAACGAAGCTATCATCAGCAAGGAACTGGCTTTGCACAACGATATTTCCGTTGGCGATACCATCGAAATTATTGGCGCATTTGCAACAGACCGTGCATTCGGCCTAACAATTGTAGGGATATATTCCGACGAAACGGAAGAATATCTAAACCCATGGATGCTTATGTTTGGAACTTTCCCTGCCGAAAACCGCCGAAACGAAATAATAATCAGCTTTGACACACTTTTGGCTTCCGGCTGGGAAACTAACTTAGGGCTTGACATTGACTTTCAGTATTTTCTGGCCGACCCAGGCAGTGTTGGGGCTTTTGAAGCCGAAGTACGGGCTATGGGTTTGCCCCTTACTTACAATGTTGATATTAACCGGGCGGCTTTTGACAGGGTAACAGGCCCCCTTGCCGGAATGAGTAGCGCGGCTGTAACATTTATGGCTGTAGTCTTGATTCTTGGCGCTATTACACTTGCTTTGGTGTCCTACATGGCAGTCCGAGAACGTAAATATGAGGTTGGCGTACTAAGGGCAATGGGAATGGAAAAAGGCAAAGTGGCTTTTGGCATTATTATTGAAGCTGTTGTGATAGCCGCATTATGTCTTGTTATGGGGCTTAGTGCCGGCAATGTAATTGCCCAGCCCATCGCAGACGGTATTTTAGAGGGCCGGGTTGCGGAAGCTGAAGCGGAAGAAAGCCCCGGCGCAAACCGCGCATTATTTGTTGGTGGCCAGGCTCAAATTGGCGATGGTACGGCTGGGTACTCCCCTGTTAGTGAAATTCAATTAAGCTTAGGTATGGATACTGTCGTTCAGATAATCTTAATTACAATTGCGTTGGCGGCTCTAACAGGCATTACTGGCGTGATAATCATCACTAAATACGAACCGTTAAAAATTCTAAGAGAAAGAAATTAACCCTGGCTACGGCGCAAAGTGCGTCGCTTCTCGGGTGTGCGACCTAGGAGGTATAACCATGAATACACTAACATTACAAGATGTTTCCTATAAATATGACGGAACAACACGAACAATTTTCAAGGATGTTAACCTACAGTTTGAAGCGGGTAAAGTATATACAATTGTAGGCAAGTCCGGCGCAGGCAAGTCCACCTTGCTCTCGTTGCTGTCTGGTTTAGATACGGCAACAAGCGGCAGCCTCACATACAATGGCGAAAACCTTGCCACGATGAACCGCAGCCAATACAGGGCAAAGAAAGCCGGAATTATATTTCAAAGCCTTAATCTGCTGCCCACCGCTACCGCAATTGACAATATCATTTTATCCATGAACATTAGCGGCGTAAAAGGGTCAAGAAAAAACAAAAAAGTGATGGCGCTAGAGTTGTTAGAAAAAGTAGGTATTTCTCCCGAGAAAGCAAACCGCAAAATCCTCAAACTATCCGGCGGCGAACAGCAGCGTATTGGAATAGCACGGGCATTGGCACACAACCCGGAATTGATAGTTGCAGACGAACCAACAGGAAGTTTGGACAAAGATACCGAAGCAAAAATCTTAAAAATTTTTAAATCCCTTGCCCACAACGAAGGAAAGTGTGTAATCATTGTAACCCACTCAAAAAAAGTCACAACAATAGCTGACGAAATATTAGGGTTAGAAAAGGGTGTTTTCAAACAGCTTAATAAATCACATATGCCGGTTGACAGAGAAACAAACAAACCCGCAAGTAAGCAAGGTACCCAGGTCACAACGCAAAAGGCCCGACGCGCCGCGGGCAAGCAGCCGGGGAGGTAGATGCAATGTACGCAATAGAGCACGCATTATTGAACATTGGCAAAAATAAAGGGCGAAATATCTTACTTGGAGTAATAATATGTGCACTAATCACTGCCATTGTGGTTGCGCTGGCAATATACAACACAACAGGCGCTGTTATAGAGGATACAAGGGCAGCAATTATGAGTGCGGTACGTTTGCAGCCAACACAGCGTTTGCCCGAAAGAAACCAAGCCGCCGAAGGTGATGTTTCCGAAGGAAACACTCAAAGCACACAAACCCCAAGTGGTGCTGGGCAAGCTGTGGCAGGCAGGCAAGAATCGCTTCTGACATTGGAACTACATCAATATTTCGCTATGTCTCCATACATCACCGGCGCTGATATTGGTGAGGGCAGCTGGGGCATTGAAGCCGTTTACTATCTAGCACACCCGGATATGCTTGCGGTTTTTGAAGCAGACTTGCGAAGCCGTGGGTTGCCTGACGGTTATGCTGTAAGGGCAGACGAAGCCGCATTTGCAAGTATAGTAGGCCCCGTTGAAAGTTTGCAAAGTCTTTCTTTCGCATTTTTAATGATTATCTTGGTGCTTGGGGCAGTAATTATGGTGTTGCTGTCGGCCATTGCAATCCGTGAACGCAAATATGAAATTGGAGTTTTGCGGGCAATGGGAATGAAAAAACAAAAGGTCGCACTTGGGCTTTGGACAGAAATAATTGTAATTACCTGTATATGTTTTGTTATTGGCTTGGGCATTGGCTATGTACTATCGCAACCGGTATCAGATGCTATCTTGACAGGGCAGCAGGCCAATAGCCCAGGTGCTACAACCCTGGCAGACAGGCTTGCTGAAGCAGGTGACGTGGCAAGGCCGGCAGCCGCTGCCGTTGATGTTTCGATAAACGCAATAACGGCGCTACAAATTTTTGGCATATCAATATTGCTTGCTTCCATAGCAGGGGTTGTATCGGTCAGCAGAATTACAAAAAGTGAGCCTATCAAAATATTAATGGAACGGGCATAGGCTTAGGAGGATGACAGCAATGAAGTGTTTGGAACTAAAAAACGTGTCATACCGCTATAAGAGCGGTACGGAGAACGTACTTAACAAAGTTAGCGTAACTTTTGAAAGCGGAAAAGTATATGCAATAGTTGGACAATCAGGGGCAGGAAAATCAACGTTGTTGTCGCTTATTTCCGGATTGGATTCTTGCAAAGACGGCAACATTTACTATAAAAGCAAAAACATAAAAGACATAGACCGGGATGAATATCGTGCTAAAAACGTAGGCGTAATTTTCCAGAGTTACAACCTTTTACTCAACTCAACGCCTGTTTACAATATCACTCTTTCTATGAGCATAAGCGACCGTAACATCAGCAAACGAAACAAAAAAGCCCATGCCTACTCTTTGTTAAGCAATGTTGGCATAGACAAAGAAACAGCGGAGCGTAGAATTCTAGAACTTTCTGGTGGCGAACAACAACGGGTGGGTATTGCAAGAGCATTAGCCCATAACCCCGATGTAATAATTGCAGACGAACCCACAGGCAATTTGGACGAACATACCGAAGCGGATATTTTAAGAATTTTCACACAGCTTGCGCACAAGGATGGTAAGTGTGTAATTATCGTAACCCATTCGGATAATGTTAGTGCCATTGCAGATACAGTTTATATGATTGCGGGTGGCGAAATTAATTGAAAGAACTGCTTGACATGCCATAATGTACTATATAAACTAAATATATGAAGCAAAATAACAAAAGGCGAGAATATATGCAAATAGAAATGCGATTAGAAGACAAAAAAATCATGCAGCTAAGAAAAGCTAATAAAATCAGCCAAGGAGCCCTGGCTGAAGCTATAAACTCGCGCATACAAAATATAACTAGGGTAGAAAACGGCATAGCCCAATACTCCGATGAAATGCTTATGCTTGCAAAAGATTTTTTTAAGATAAAGGACATGCCTATTTCCGAACAGGAATGTGCCACCTGCAAAAACCGTTTATATATCATGCGCGACTATGTCAGGGACGGGAGGCATAAGGAGGCTAGGGATATCTGTTGTGAATTGGCTAACCTTGTCATCCTTGACCCATGCGATGATGAGTTGCCTATGTTGTATCGTCTATACGAGGCTATTTTGTTAATTGCCGAACGTGATATTGTTTCCGCATGGGCAAAGCTTAACTACATCCAAAGCCGATTGCCTAATATGAACGAAGAACAACTCTACTATTTTAATAGCAGTATGGGTGAGTTAAACATCTTACTGGCCCAGTATGAAGACGCTTTAGAATACTGCATGAATGCCTTTGAAATAAGCGAGAAATTTACAGATTTTTCTCAGTACGAACTAACAAGGCTGCATGTGCTGGTTGCCATATGTTATACTGGGCTTAATTTCCCGTATCGTGCTATTTTTTATGTACAAAAAAACCACGATTTATATATCGAAAGAGGAACAGGAAAGCTAGGCCTAACATCTGACCTTACCCTTGCGATTAACTACATAATGGTAAACAACTTAAAAGAGTCTGAAAGATTGTTAAGCACCTGCTTGACCCGAGCAATGAGTATAAAGGACCAACTTCGCACAGGTATATCAAATCAGTACATAGGTTTCTTACATATGAAAGCCAGAAACTGGCAAACGGCTATAGATTATTTTAATACTGCATTAACCCATTTTACTAAAGACAGCAGGCAGTACATGGATGCGCTTTACTATAAAATCCGCACTGTTGCGGGAAGCAGAAAGTTTGCAAAAGCTAAAAAGCTGCTTTCGGAAACAAAACAACTGTACATTAACAGCGAGGTTTTTTCCCCTAAATTTGAAGCACTTAGTCACTACGTAACATTAAGCAGCCGAATCTCCCTTTATAACGACGAATCTGCTGAGTACATAGAACACGTGGCAATACCTCATTTTGAAAAAATTTGTGAGTACTTCGAAGCTATAGACTATTACAAGCTTCTTGAAGCATATTATGAAGTCAAAAACAACAAAAAATCTCTGCTAATGGCAATGGCAATCCGTAGAATTTATGAAAGATGTTTATTCCATTAAAGCAGTTTCGATAACATTCCGGAATAATTTTCGCTGATTCTGCGAACGCTTCAACGCATAATCAGTGAAAATTATTCCTCAGAGTTCTCGAAACTGCTATAATAAAAAACGCCTCACCATAAATGGTGGAGGCGCTTTTTATTACTGCCCTATAGGGTATTTCAATGCGTTTCCCATCGCGCTTCGAGGGAGGTGCATTTATGTCGTGGGGTGGTTTTTGCGATGTTGCCGCCGGTGACTTCATGAACATAGTATACATTCCTCACGGCATTTGTGGGTTACGAGGCCATTACATAAGCGGCATTTTCATTTACAAAGCCGTTACAATTTAGAAGCGGTATTACATTGCTGAAGTTTCGCTATAATCCGCCACGGCCAAGGTAAACTGGAATGTGCTGCCTTTTTTTAGACTGCTTTCAAGGGTTATAGTCTCGCCGTGGGCACGAATAAACTCCTGGGCTATTGAAAGCCCCAGCCCGCTGCCCCTTTTATCCTCATTACGTGAACTATCCCCTTTAAAAAACCGGTCAAATACATGTTTTTGCTCCTCCAGGCTCATGCCCCGCCCGTTATCTGTTACGGAAACTGTTGCCTTCTTGCCTGTTACGGTGGTTTCTACAGTTATCTCCCCTACCTCTGGGGTAAATTTTATTGCGTTATCTATGAGATTATGCAGACAGCGCTGGATTTTGCCTTCGTCTGCAATTACCATGTCCGCTTCGTGGGCGAAATGGCTGGTGACAGTTATTTTTTTCTCCGTTGCGCGCTGCTCGAAACCCATTATGGTTTTTCTTATTAGTTCGTTTATGTCGAATATGGTCTTTGTTAGTTCCAGTTCCGTGTCTTGCAGCTGATGTATATCCAGCAAGTCGTTAGAAAGTTTGATTAGCCGCTCGGTTTCGTCCAGTACAATGTTTATATAGTAGGGCTGCTGGTCTGGGGGCACGGTGCCATCTTGTATGGCTTTCATAAAGCCCAACATAGATGTTAACGGCGAACGGATATCATGTGACAGGTTGGCTATAAACGAACGGCGGATTTTTTCCTGGATATGCAGGCTTTCGGCCATGGTGTTAAACTGGGTTGCCAGCTGGCCTACCTCGTCTTTAGATTGTATGGGGATGCGCTTTTCGAATACACCACCGGCTATTACACCGGCGGCTTCGTTCATCTGCCTTAGTGGGCGGGTTATTGCACGGCTGGACATGTAAATTAATGCCGAGCCAAATAACACAGCAATGGCCAGGCTTAATAGGGTTATGCGGTGCATACCTGTAATAGCGGCTTCCAACTCTGCCATGGATACGCTTACAAGTGCCGCCCCAATAACTCTGTCATCTATTAATATCGGGTGCCCGGCGGTAAGCATAGACTCGGGATTATCCGGGTTAAAACTGCCTGATATAATGGCGGTTTCGCCACCCATTACCGCTTCCAAAAACGAGGTGGGTACCCTGGTTCCGTCCAACTCCCAAAGTACAATGGCGTAATTTACTATCAGACCTACGTTTGCATCAAGCAACTCGTTTAAATTTTCTATTTGAAGGGTTAATGGGTCCATGTTTGCATCGCCAAATACAATCGCATTCACAAGTACGGACTCGAATGAGCGGGCCACACGCCCTGCGGAATCTGTAAGGGCGGATATACGCTGGTCTGTCAGGTAGCCGCTTATTGCGTGGGACAAAACCAAGCCAAGGAATGCCAGGCTAACTACCAATATGCTAAGGTATAGCAGAAGTTGTTTTCCGAATATGCGCATTAGGTATCTCCTTTACTAAAAAACCGTTTCATAGACTTCTTTGGAAACTTCCTTTGCGGCCACGAATATCGCGGGCTTTAACGTGTATTTGTGGCCGCTTATTCGGAGTTTCCGAAGAAGTCTATTGCTTTATCCAGCCGCTTCGCCAGGTTTGACTTTCCCGTCTTGGTTAAGTCTATATACAGTTTCCTGGCGCGGATTTCCATGGTGGCTGCGGATGTATATAAAGAATATTCGCTGCATATTTCAGTTTTGCCGGTCATGCCATGTATAAAACCGTCTCGCTTTTCCGGCCATGTATCCGGGCTTTCTATTCGTGCGGCTTGCCGCAATTGGCCGTTTTTGTAATATAGCAGCATAAACCCGGGCTCGTGATAGCCTTTTATTAGTACGCATATCCGCTTGCCTTGAAAGGGCACTCGGTATTTAAACCGCCGCTCCAGGGCCTCTAGTGCGGACTGTGTATCCCTTAAACGTGCAGCCTTTTCGAAGTCCAGGCTTTGTATGGCATGGTTCATTTCATGTTTTAGGGTCGGCAGCCATTGTTTGTTTCTGCCCTGCATAAAGGCCGCCCCACGGGTTAGCGCATCTTTGTAGCCGTTTATATTGCCTTGGCATGGGCCAAGACAGCGGCCTATATGTAGGTTAAGGCAGCTGCGGACATGGTTTGGTTCATCGAAATGAGGGGTTTCGCAATTTGGCAGCAGCCAGGCCCGGCTTACTATTGTTAGTGCATCCTTAGCGTCGTATGTTGAGCCGAAACTGCCGTAACCCGTGGCTTCCGGCCCCGGCCTGTCGGATATGTATAGGCCGGGCCAATTGTGTGCCCATTCTATGCAAATATAGTAGGGGTGCAGGTCTTTTTTCATTTGGGAATTAAAAGGGGGCCTGTAGGTTTTTATCAGGCTATGCTCCAGATACAGGGCGTCTATTTCGTGGTCTGCCGGGCGATATTCGATACGCTTAATAAGCTTGGCCAGTTTTCTTACCTTCGGAGGGGTGTTCTTATTAAAATACGAGCGCACCCTGCTGCGGAGCCTTTTGGATTTGCCTACATATAAGCACTCGCCGGCACTGTCGTGAAAAATATAGCAGCCGGGTGCTTCCGGTAAGAAGTTTGTGTCCATGGTTTTGTTCTTTCCTTTACAGTGATATACTTACGACATCGAAACTGCATACAGCAGTTTCGAGAGCAATGGGGAATAATTTTCGCTGATTATGCTCAGAAGCGTTAGCAGAATCAGCGAAAATTATTCCGGAACGATATCGAAACTGCATAAAAGGAGAATACCATGCGAAAGAAAAAAAATAAAACCCTCACACCCGCCAAAAAGCCTACCACATTGCGCGACTCAGTCTTTGGGGCGATGCTGCTGATAGTGGCAGGTATTATGCCCCTGGTTGTACGCCTTACGGTAGTAACTGCCGCGCCGGAATTGTTTGCGCTGTTGGGGCAGGAATTTTACAACGATTTCTTTGCCACTTATAAAGGCTGGGCCCTTGGGATACCGGCTATTATTATAGCATTTTACGCTATTGCGGATTGGCTGATTGGCGGGCTAACAAAGGACAAACTAATTGCCATGATAAAGCCAATACCGGTGGCTGCGGCATGTGTGTTTTTGGTTATGGCGCTTATTTCTACCATTTTCTCGTCATACCGGCAAACGGCATGGTTTGGCACAGTGGAGCGCAGCGAGGGTATATTTATTTTGTTTGCGTATTTCATTGTGTATTTTGCGGCAATGCATTATGCCCGGGTGGAGAAACATGCAAAGCTGCTTATGTATGGGCTTGCGTTTTCCTCTATTATTATGGGTATTATGGGGCTTAGCCAGGTTCTTGGGCGGGACCTTGTTTCTTCTACAGGAATTGGTGCCCGGCTTGTAATGGGCCGGTGGGGGGCGCAGGTTAACCAAGTATTTACAATTGCATACGGTACTCTTTACAACCCCAATACTTTTGGAAAATACTCTGCCATGACGGCCCCGGTGTTACTTGCCTGTGCCTTTGTATACGACGGTCGTAAGTGGGTGCGGGCTGTTTTTCTTGCCGGCGGCGTGCTTATGCTTATTGGGGTTATGGGAAGCAGTTCTGTAGGCGGGCTTGTTGGGATAATTGCGGCGGTTGCGGTTACGGTTATTACATTCATATGCAGGCAGGTATACCAAATGCGCACGCGCAAGAAGGAAAACAACGAGGGCGATGATGTACGCGCCGGTTTTAATACATTAACCTGGGCTGTTAGCGGCGTAGTTGTAGCGGCTTTGGTAATTGGGCTGATTTTTGTACCGGCGGTTAACTATAGCTTTAATTTCCTGGTAGGGCGGGTGGAAAACGCCATTTTCCGCGAAACGGAGCCTACCTATAACTATATTTTCGAAGACAATAGGCTTACAGTGAGTTTGGTAAATGAAGAAAAATTTACGCTGACATTTTTAGAAGAGGCATACGGGCCGGATGGGGTGTACTGGCATATTTATGACCGGGTTGGCCAGCCTATTCCACTTATTAGCCGCACTACACCTGCCGCGCCTGCCGACGGCGGGCCACCGCAGCCGTGGCCTGTTACCTTCCAATATAACATCCCCGGCCATACAGATTTAAACATACAAATTTGGGAAGAACGGGCTATGTTTGAAGAGGTGACTATGTTTGTTATGATTCATGGCATTGCGATATTCCAGTATGAAGGGCGCAGCCATACCATTGCCTCTAATTTTGTGGATACTATTGATTTAACTATACCGGTACCAGCGTGGGGTTTCCAAGGCAACGAAGATTGGGGTAGCGGCCGTGGGCATATATGGTCGCGCACTTTCCCCTTGATGCCTGCGCGTACTATTATCGGCAGCGGCCCGGACACCTATACTTTGGTTTTTCCACAACACGATGTGGTTGGGAAACTGCTATTTCACGGGGACTCTTACGTGCCCATAGATAAGGCCCATAACCTATACCTTCAGGCTTGGGTTACTACAGGCGGGATATCGGCGTTGGCGCTGATATTCCTGTTTGCTTACTATCTGTTTACCAGTTTCGTATCTATTGTGTGCTCCCGTATGAAAGAGGGCATGTTCGTCTTCGGGCTGCGATTTGGGTTATTGGCAAGCATTAGTGCATTTTGCATGTCGGCTATGGCTACGGATAGTACCATTGGCTCCAGCGGTGTGTTTTACTTGATGTTGGGGCTTGGGTTTGGGGTTAATTATTTGGTTGATGGGGTTTATAAAGCTGAATAAAAGTTCCCTTCTTTAGATTAATGGCAGGAGTTAGAGGAGCCCCCTCCTTCAGAGGGGGTGCCGCCGAAGGCGTCGAGGGTTGAGGCTTGCAACAATTTGTAAACAACCCCGGCCCGACCGGCCACCCCCTTCTAAAGAAATGGGGCTTTGCTACGTTTTTAGTTGGAGGATATTTTATGTCGTTTTTGCCTGTGACTTTGGCCGAGGTTAAAGGGGCCGAGGTTGATTTTGTGTTGGTTACCGGTGACGCCTATGTGGACCATCCGTCCTTTGGGGTTAGCTTAGTTGGGCGGCTGCTGGAGTCCCGGGGGTATACCGTCGGGGTTTTGCCTCAGCCGGATTGGAAAAGTACCGCTGATTTTATGCGGTTTGGCAGGCCTAAGCTGGGTTTTATGGTTACAGGCGGGAATATCGACTCTATGGTTAACCACTACTCCGTAGCCCTTCATAAGCGTAAAAGCGATGCTTATTCCCCCGGCGGGCAGGTGGGGCTTCGGCCTAACCGGGCTGCAATTGTGTATTCCAATAAAATTCGTGAGGCGTATGGGGATGTTCCTATAATATTAGGTGGGCTGGAAGCCAGTTTGCGCAGGCTGGCCCATTATGATTATTGGGATAATGCCATACGCCGTTCTATTTTGCTGGACGCGGCGGCGGATATTCTTGTATACGGCATGGGCGAGAATCAGGTTATAGACATTGCCGAGGCACTTGAAAGCGGCCTTGCGGTAAAGGATTTAACATTCATACCGGGAACAGTGTTTAAAACCAAGGATATTTCCTTTGTAGAAGACGGGGTAAATCTTCCGGCCTTTAGGGTTATAAAAGAGCCTGTCTTCAACGGAAAAAAGGAATATGCAAGGAGTTTCATGACTCAATACGAAAATACCGACTTTTTAACGGCCAAAATCCTAATAGAGGAATACCCCAACATATTTGTAGTGCAAAACAAACCTGCCAAGCCCCTAACCACGGCAGAACTGGACAGAATATATACCCTACCCTTCGCACGGGATTATCACCCAATGTACAAAAACGGCGTACCCGCTATAGAGGAAGTGAAGTTTAGCATTACAGCCAGCCGGGGTTGCTTTGGCAGCTGTAATTTTTGCGCCCTAAGCTTTCATCAGGGCAAGGTAGTGCAGGCCCGCAGCCATAAATCCATAATAACCGAAGCCACAAACTTTACCCATGACCCGCAGTTTAAAGGCTATATACATGATGTAGGGGGGCCCACCGCTAATTTTAGAGCCCCGGCCTGTGGCAGATGGGACAAGGCCATAAAACCCGGAAGCGAATGGAACGAGCCTACGGAAACCCGGCCCTGTAAAAGGCAGTGCCTGGTGCCAAAGCCCTGCAAAAACCTGCGGTACGACCATGAAGACTTTCTTAAACTGCTAAAAGCCTTGCGCGCAATACCCCGGGTTAAAAAGGTATTTATCCGCTCGGGCATTCGGTACGACTATATAAACGGCGACCCAAAAGGCGACGCTTTCCTGGAAGAACTATGCGCCCACCATATAAGCGGGCGGCTAAAGGTAGCCCCGGAGCATGTATCTGAAAAAGTGCTTGCAAGCATGGGCAAGCCCGGGTTTAACGAATACAAGAAATTCGCGGCCCGTTTCGATGAAATTAACCGGAAGCTGAATAAAGAGCAGTATCTGATACCATACTTAATGTCCAGCCACCCGGGCTGCAACCTGGATGACGCGATTGAGTTGGCGGAATACCTGCAAAGCGTAGGCCATATGCCGGAGCAGGTACAGGATTTTTACCCCACACCCGGTACATTGTCTACATGTATGTATTATACAGGGCTTGACCCACGTACTATGAAAAGAGTTTTTGTAGCAAAAACCGGGCCGCAAAAAACTGCCCAGCGTGCGCTTATGCAGTATAGGCTGCCCGGCAATTATGAAATTGTAAAAAGCGCCCTTATTAAGGCCGGCCGTAAGGACTTAATCGGGCATGACCCGTCGGCGCTGCTGCGGCCTAGAAAGGCGAAAAAGGGCGGTTTTAATAATGATTGAATTTTATTCAGATAAACTTCCTGTTGCGTTTTACATAATTATGTCATATACTGTAGCTATGGACGGCGGTTAACAAAGTTCCATTAACTGCTAACAAAAAACTACGGAGCCGTGACGGTGAACCAAACACCATCACGGGCCCACAGAGATGCCAAGACATCGCCATAAGCACAGGTTTACACCTGCCATCCGCAGCCCACGTATTATACAATGTTTGGAGTACATCTTCAATAATTCACTCCCACCGTAACATAAGGGCATTGTACTAATCGCAGCTACCGGGGCATCAGGTTGTTTA
>Ga0123355_10001460_pt1 | contig 32897 bp, 33 predicted proteins | sample TergutEmb28metaG_3_FD_89872 | JGI IMG/M metagenome (GOLD analysis project Ga0123355, IMG submission 89872) | Embiratermes neotenicus P1 segment gut microbial communities from Petit-Saut dam, French Guiana - Emb289 P1 | ecosystem: Host-associated > Arthropoda: Insects > Digestive system > Gut ...
AATATTTGAGCCATTACATTTTTCTCTTTTGCGAGGTTGCGGATTTGTGCCTTTAAGCTCATTGCTTCCTTACTCATGATAAGACCTCCAAATACTGGCGTAAAAGTTTTGTTACCCTAAATAATTCTGCATACTCTATCAACAGTTTCCAGTCTTGACCTTTTCCAGAGGTGTAGTTGTTTATCGCCGCCGCAAATATCTGACTGTCTATTCTGCTTCGGCTTCGCAGAATATCGCATATCGTTCGCTCCATGTTGTAGGTTATAACCTCATTCCCCATCTTTGACGGAAGATAACACGTTCCCACGCTATGCAGTTCCGGCTTCACATAATAAACCTTGCAGCCATCGGCTAAAGTTGGTGACAGCTTGCAATTGCTTGGAATGGTTAAAGAGTGCTTCATCGGTGTTCTTTCTGCCATGTCATGGAGAAAAAGTGCTGTTTCATGGGAAAAAATAATCTTCTCGGACTGTTGCTGTAACAGGTACAGCTCATCAGCAAAAGTTTCAGGCCGAGTATAGCGACCATGAGCCACTCGTTCAAGTTTGCCGTCTTTTACAAATTGGCTGATAGTCATGCGAGAAAGTCCGGCACGAACAGCATCTGCGGTAGTTATAACACTGCCACGCTCATTAAAAATTTTTTCGATAACAACATCTGCTTTCATGCAATCACTTCCCAACTTTACATTGATACCGATATTGTGCATCATTTCGGCATGAATGTAAAGTTTTATTTTTCAAAATTTCAAGCCAACATAACGTAGATGCACATTTAATCTTATACGAACAGGCGGCAAACGAGGCACTGATCGCAATGCTGAGCCGTGAGGTGGCATCTAAGAAGAGTACAGCGGGTTCTGCTCGTGATTTTCTCGCCACCGTCAAGCGGTATACCCGCATGAAAAAACTCACGCCAGAGATTCTGCGTGAGTTCGTAGATAAAATTGTGGTGCATCATCGTGAGCGGATAAGTATTGCGGGCAAAGACAGTCCTGCTGCCGAAGTGCAGAAAGTTGAAATCTTCTACAACTGCGTTGGTGCAATAAATGTGCCGGACTTGAAGAAGATTCCGCAAACGGAAATTCATATTCCAACAAGAAAGGGCGTGGCGGTAAGCTATGCCACTGCGTAAAAAGAAAGTGGGTGTTGTCAAGTGACTCGAGATTGTACTACAATCTCAAATCCCCTAACAACACCCTCACTGGTGCGCGAGGCGGGACTTGAACCCGCACGTCCATATTGGACACTAGAACCTGAATCTAGCGAGTCTGCCAATTCCACCACCCGCGCAAATTATTTGTTTCTCACAATAAAAGACCTGAAAACCTGAAAAGCATAATACACAGCCCTGAATGACACCACAACCGACAAGCTTCTGATCAACTCTTGTAAGTGGCATTAAATATAGCAAAAAAGATTATGTTTGTCAAACAGAATTTCTTAATCACTTACCTTGACAATGCACGAGCCTTAATTTAGAATGAATCGGGGCTAAAACCATATGATGAACAGGAGTGGTGATGTGTACAAAGTCGGATTTGACAATGACACGTATTTAAAACTGCAATCCGAGAAGATTCTTGAACGGATTGACATGTTTGAAAACAAATTATATCTCGAATTCGGCGGAAAGCTCTTTGATGATCACCACGCCGCAAGAGTTTTACCGGGATACCGACCGGATGCGAAAGTGGAATTATTAAAGACCCTTGCTGACAAAGCAGAAATAGTCATTGCGATCAATGCGTCTGATATCGATTCTAACAAAGCGATCGGCGATACAGGCATTGCCTATGACGATGATGTACTTAGGCTCATTGACGAATTTAGGCTCAGCGGACTTTATGTAGGCAGCGTGGTCATCAGTCAATATCTTGGACAACCTGCAGCTGATAAATTTAAGTCCTATCTCGAAAGCCTCGGTGTCAAAGTTTATCTGATCCACTACATTGCAGGAGCTGATTATCCATCCAATATACAACTGATTCTCAGTGATCAAGGCTATGGTTATAATGACTTTATCGAAACAACGCGCCCACTCGTGGTGATCACAGCGCCCGGACCGGGCAGTGGAAAGATGGCGACCTGTCTTTCACAGCTCTATCATGAATACAAACGCGGCGTGAAAGCCGGATATGCAAAGTTTGAGACATTTCCTGTCTGGAATCGCCCACTTAAGCATATGATCAACCTTGCATATGAGGCAGCGACCGCAGATTTAAAAGATGTAAATATGATCGACCCATTTCACTTGGAAGCATATGGAGAGTCCGCTGTGAACTACAACAGGGACATAGAGGTTTTTCCGATACTCAATGCGATGTTTACAAGGATATGGGGCAATAGCCCATATCGCTCGCCGACGGATATGGGCGTAAATATGCTTGGTTATTGTATAGACGATGAGATATGTACCGAGGCAGCAAAACAAGAGATCATTCGCAGGTACTTTTTTACTCAGATGGAATATGCACGGGGTAATATTCAAAAAGCAACAGTGACTAAACTTGAGCTGCTTATGAACAACTCAGGACTTACACCGGGAGATCGTGCGCCGGTGATACCGGCACTTAAAAAGGCGGAGATGACAGGCGGACCGTGTCTTGCCATTGTTCTGCCCGATGGTAAGTTGATTACTGGGAGAACATCAGAATTACTGGGTGCATCGTCAGCGGCGCTGCTCAATGCGCTCAAGCATCTGGCGGGTATTGATGATAGGGTTCCGCTCATTTCACCTGTAGTCATTGAGCCGATTCAGAGACTCAAGGTTGGATATCTTGGAAATGAAAATCCTCGATTGCATACGGATGAGGTGCTGCTGGCGCTTGCCATAAGCACGGCAACCAATCCTATGGCTGAGCTTGTCCTTGAGCAGCTTCCTTTGCTGACATACTCAGAGGCGCATTCAAGTGTTATCTTATCCCATGTCGATATCGCCATGTTTCGCCAGTTGGGCGTCAATATAACATGTGAACCGGTGTTTCAAAATAAGCGGCTGTTTCATCGGTAGTGTAGGAAATCTTAAAGTATTTTTATTGAAAATTCCTAACATCCTTGATATGACGTAATCAAGGATGTTAGGAATTTCGCTTTGAAGGGTAGGAAAATGTTATGTATGGCACAGAAAATATAGCTATGGATCGAAAAATAATAACCATAACTGGTAAGCGACAAGTGACGATACCTTTAAAATTTTATGAGCGCCTTAATTTTGGCAAAGAGGTTGAATGCTTTCTCACTGAGGATGCCATCGTGCTTCGCCCGCTTTCGTATTCGGACGATAGTTTTTCAGTGGAGATATTAAAAGACTTAATTGCTCAAGGCTTGCAAGGTGAAGAGTTGTTGATTGCATTTGAAGAACGACGTCAAAATATTAAAAAGGCTGTAAGTTTATTGGTTGATGAGGCAGGCAAAACAGTGTGACTACAAGGGATATTTTTGGGGAGGATTAGCCGATGTATGAAATCAGTTATCCCAGAGCTGCCGAAAAGTATCTGAAAAAGATTAAAGATCATGGACTTAAAAAAGCGTTCAAATCGGCGATCGACAAACTAAGTACAAGTAATCTCAAACAATGAGGGAACTTCATAAATCTACGTCATTAGTGAAGCCACGGTCTTTCCGTGGCAGCCTGAAGTTGAACAGATTTTCATTTAACACCACTATGATATTCCTTTTATTGTTTTCATATGTTTTATCGTCCCAGTCAGCACAAGACTTAAATGCGTTATAAAACGTATCCATATATTCTTTCTGCAACTTTTGCACTCGGCGTTTTTCTCTAGTAATCGGTGAGTGATTCTCTATATTTTTGTAATTAAATATAATAAGAAGTCTGTCATCATTATTGTTCAACCAGTCCGCGAGCATTTTCCACCATGTTTTGTCTGTTTCGCCAATTGAAGCGCCGAAAACACATACTATTGCGCTTTCATTTATAATTCGAATTGCGTTATCTGTAGGTATGTCAACGTTAGGATTTTGGTCTCTAATATCTTGTAACTGGGTAGGTTTTACCATTTCGGAAATGATGTCTTGATTTTCGCAAAAATTCGTGTTTGTGATTTGATTTATATTATCAACTCCAAGGATAATTTGCCCTTTTAAATTTCCGTGAACGTGATGTACAGTGCCAAACTTGCTAACGCCATAGTAACTTCCTAAAGTGCTACTAGTACCATTTTTCCCAGTGTTGAACATATTATCTGACTTTCCACCCAGCAAGTTATGTACCGTGTTGGTGTAGTTAAAGAGCAAGAAATTAATAACCCCGGAGGGCTTCTTCTGGAGCTTGGGAATGATAACGTCATTATGATTTATGTGCATAATTTCAGGCATCCAATCAATAGCTGATTCGTAGAATATATTCTTATCCATCCCATTTAAATTTGGCCAGTCGATACTCTCTTGTATATCATTTAAATATTTGTGGAGTTGAGTTTCAACATCGGCTTTAATGCGAGAGTATTTTTCAGCATCCTTGCATTCATCTGAGTATTTGCCATATGCAAGTTCGAAATCTGCCCAAGTTTCACTGTTTTTATTCTTTTTAAGATCTTTTTTGAACTGCTGTATAAAGTCTTCATCTTCCTTCCCTATTTTGCAATACGTATCGTAGAACTGCTTATATCCTGTCTCTAAGCCCAGTTGTATATCAAAACCATTCCCCATAATCCATGTTATATTAGGCATAGTACGCCTCCCTTCATCATCTTGAACAATTTGCTTAAGCATCTATCGTACACCACTTCATATCAACGACTTTAATTGTAGGACTCCCACCTATGCCCCGGAGGCATAAGCATAAGCACGAACAAAGCGAACTGCCTCATTTACAACCGAAGCATCCTTTAATTTCAGCGCAATCACAGGATCGGCACCGGCGACAACCTTAATGCGCCCATCGTACTCCGGCAGCGCATAAAGCTTAGAAACGCTATCCATATTAAAGTCGGTGAGCTTTAGCCTTATTGCGCCATCTTTCTGAGAAATCTCCCTGATCCCTGCAAGCGAAGCCTCACTTCTGAGCATCGCAATAGAGGTCAGCGCGATAACCTGTGCCGGAGGATCACCATAACGATCAATCAGCTCAGCAATCATCTCATCGCAATCCTCTTCGGTTCTAATCAGCGCAATGCGCCTGTAAATATCCATTCTCTGCTTTTCGGATGGAACATATTTTTCCGGAATACCTGCTGAAACATTAAGATCGGCAGGGCATTCCGCTTTTTTAGGCTGCTTTTCACCTTTTTCTTCAAGTACCGCCTCTTCCAGAAGCTTTAAGTACATATCATAACCCACACTGATCATATGACCGGATTGCTCAGCGCCGAGCAGACTGCCGGCTCCCCTGATTTCCAAGTCACGCATAGCAATCTTAAAACCGGAATTAAACTCTGCAAACTCACGTATTGCGCTGAGTCTCTTCTCGGCCACATCTGATAAAGCTTTTCCGCGTCTGAAAGTCAGATAAGCATATGCACGACGCGGCGAGCGGCCGACCCGCCCTCTGATTTGGTGCAGTTGTGCAAGACCCAGTTTATCAGCATCTTCTACAATAAGCGTATTGACATTGGGGATATCTATGCCCGACTCTATAATGGTCGTACACACAAGCACTTGCAGTTCTCCCGTAGTCATGCGCTCCATGACATCACTTAAACCATCCTCATCCATTCTGCCATGCGCTACAGAAATACTGACACCCGGAAGCATTTCGGATAACCTTGATGTCACGCGTTCAATATTCTCAATACGATTATGTAAATAATAAACCTGTCCGCCGCGAGAGATTTCTCTCCTTATGGCATCGACCAAAATGCTCCAATCATGTTCTATTACGTAAGTCTGAACCGGTCTGCGGCTCTGCGGCGGCTCTTCAATTGTGGACATATCCCGAATTCCTGATAGTGCCATGTTCAGTGTGCGCGGTATGGGCGTAGCAGAAAGTGTCAGTACGTCAACTTGTTTAGCAATGTCCTTTAGCTTCTCTTTATGCGATACGCCAAAACGCTGCTCCTCGTCAACGACCAGAAGACCGAGTTTTTTAAATTGTATATCCTTTTGGAGCAGTCTATGCGTGCCTATAACCAAGTCAACACTGCCATTTTCCAAGCCCTTGAGCGCCTTTTTCATTTGCGCGGGCGTTCTAAAGCGACTCAGCACTTCGATATTGACCGGATATCCGGCAAATCTTCTCATAGAGGTGACATAATGCTGCTGCGCAAGCACAGTTGTAGGCACGAGAATTGCGGCCTGATGACCACCAAGCACACATTTCATAACGGCACGCAGTGCGACTTCGGTTTTGCCATATCCTACATCACCGCAAAGCAGACGATCCATAGGTATCGTCTTTTCCATATCTTCTTTGATTTCCTGAACGCACTTGAGTTGATCTTCTGTTTCCTGATAGCCGAACTTATCTTCAAACTCGGCCTGCCAAACCGTATCTTTTGCAAAAGCATGTCCTTTGACGCGCTGGCGGGCGGCATATAATTTTATAAGCTCCCTAGCCATTTCCTTGGCGGCTTTTTTTGCTTTTGTCTTCGCTTTTGTCCAATCAGCACCGCCCAGTTTAGAGAGTTTTATAGTTTTTCTACCGGGTTCATCCTCGCTGATATCCGTTGCACCGCCTATGTACTTTGCGACCATATCCAATTGAGTCGCAGGAACATACAGACTGTCTGTACCGGCATAGGATATTTTAATATACTCTTTTTGAATTCCGTCTACAGGCAGCTTAGCAAATCCAACAAAACGACCGATTCCGTGCTGATCATGGACAACGAGGTCTCCGGGAGAAAGGTCTGTAAAGCTCTGCAATTGTTCTCTATTCGACTTATATTTCGTTTTTCTGGTACGCCGGGGTATCGCTTGAGCTATAATTTGACCCTCTGTAATAATCGCAAGCCTTATTCCCGGATACTCCATACCCGCAGAGAGATCACCGACAGTGACAATGCATTTCCCATATTCCGGAAGAAACTGCAAAGAATAATCCAGCGTTGTGCTGATTTCTCGTTCTTCAAGATATTCGCGCAATCTACCCGCACGGCGTTCATCGTGGCACAAAATCACAGTGCGAAAATCTGATTTCATATAGTGTGCAACATCAGTTGCCGCAGTTTCGAGACTCCCTCCGTACGATGGGAGGCGCTTGGCATCTATGCTAAATGAGGATTTCACTCTAAATGGATATGATGAGCCGGAAAAATTATCTGCCATGATTACAGGATGGTTTTCACAATAGTATAAAAAACCTTGCCAATCATCTGAGAATCTAATCAAGCTGCTCTCCAGAATACCGGATTCAATTAGAGACAAACATTCCTCTGCAAGTAGCTTTGCAAAACCCTCTGCCCTTTCCTCTACCCGTCCGGGTTCACAGATGATGATGATCGTGTCATCGGACAGATAATTAAGCGCAGTAGCCATCGGAGCAATCAGCTCCATATATCTGTCAGAAGCAGGAAAACTACGCCCGGTTCTGAGCCTTTCGATATCCGAAGTGAGATTGGTGATCAGTGTAGCGCTTGTGTTGCGGCGTTTTTCAAGCCTCTTGACATGAGCTTCGAGTTCACTTGCGAGCCCTGTAGCACCGCTGCCGTGCGTACCCTTATATAGAGATGGCAAAATTTCTGCAACCGGGGTTATTTGCGCTTCACTCAATTGCTCTGTCCTGCGTTGGGTCGAAATATCAAAATGCCCCATAGAGTCCACTTCATCGCCGAAGAATTCACAGCGAACCGGTTCTTCGTGTGCGGGCGAGAAAAAGTCTAAAATTCCGCCTCTCAGGGCAAATTGGCCGGGGCCTTCGACTTGTTCACTCTTGCTATAACCGCATAAAACGAGCGTTTCAGCAAGTTCGCTCAAGTTGTATGATCCGCTATTTCTTACCTTGGTGGAAATATCGGAGAGCTGAGCCGATGTCAGTGTGCGTTGAAGCGCTCCACTGATGGACATTGTGACCACAGGCGCTTTTCCGGAAGCCAGAGCGGTCAGTGTAGCGATGCGCTTTTGCTCAATTTGGCGTGAGACAACTTCTGCACTATGGAAGGTGAACTCTCTGACATTCAGCGTGTAGGCCTGTTCCATGGTGAGCGCTGAAATGTCTTGTGCTAAACGGCCTGCTTCATCTTCGGCGGCACATATGACCGCAATTGGCCTCATGGTTGAGGCGCGTATGGCGGCAATAATGTGGGCGCGATGGATTTCAGAAAGACCTGAAATGACCGCAGGGCAAGTTCCCGCCTCAATTCCAGCGATCAGCTGTTTGATTTCGGGCTCGTCTAAAAGTGATTTTGTTAGTGAAAGCATGTAAGCTACCCCTTGATGGTGATGATTATTCTATGGACAACACAAATTGTTTCACGTGAAACAATTTAGCATTCGATGTACGAGTATAGCGTATACGCTATACTCGATATGTACCCATGCCGTTAAATTAGTCTTATTGTCATCCTGAGTGCAGCGAAGGATCTGTTTTTGTAGGTCGGGTACACTATAAGATTCTTCGATCGCAAGTGCTCTCAGAATAACAGAACTGTAAGTTTTCCACTAACTTAACAAGATTGAATGTGTATAATTCTTAAAAATGGAGCGCAGATATACGCTAGTGTAGCGTGTTATTAAATAACTGGACTTTAATTGTGGTAGATTTTTTCGTCTGGCGAGGAAAAATATTGCAGGAATACCACTGGTCTTTCAAGATATTTTGACGAAGTCAGGCAGAAAAAGATGCCGCAAGAAAAGGCTAGTTATTTAGAACACGTTACACTAGACTAAAGCGGTGACTTTTGAATTCGGGCAAATCGTCGTGGGTACTTGTCCGGCGTTTCAGCGATTTTAGTGACAATAACGGCTCTATGCGTGATGTCCGTGCCGGGAATCACGTAATCCACACAGTCGTTGAGCTTTGCGCCCAAAATCTGAAACGCATTTTCCGCTTCAAAAAGTTCACTTTCGGAATCTGCGCCTTTCATGGCAATAAATGTGCCGCCTACACGAACATAGGGTAGACACAATTCTGCCAACATATTGAGTTTTGCCACAGCGCGAGATGCTGCAACGTCGAAAGATGCTCTTAGCGCAGCATCTCGCGCAGCTTCTTCAGCTCTGGCATAAATACAATGGGCATCGATGTTGAGCACATCACACAACTCGGACATAAATGCGATGCGCTTGCCGGATGAGTCAAGCAGCGTTAAGTCAATTGTTGGCTCAACGATTTTAAGCGGTATGCCCGGAAATCCGGCGCCGCTTCCGATATCTATCATGCGCGCGCCTTGAAAAGCAATGATGTTCAGTAGCGCTATGGAATCAAGAAAATGCAGACGCGCAATATCCTCCGCTCCGGATAAGGCCGTGAGATTCACGTCTTTGCCTCTTTCGGAGAGCAGGTCGTAGTAGGTATGGAAAGCAGACATAGCACCTGATGGCGGCGTCAATCCTGTAATATCCGCACCTTTTTTAATAATTTCGGTTAATTGATTGTGTTTATCGCTCAATTTTCATTTCCTTCAAAATATCGCGTATTTCTGCCAGTAGCAGCTCTTCCTGTGTGGGGGTCGGAGGGGCTTCCGGCACACTGTCTTCTTGCTTCTTGCGGAATCGATTGATACCTTTGACAAACAGGAAGACTACCAAAGCGATGATGATAAAGCTAATCAGACTATCGAGGAACACACCGAGTGTCAAAATATTCGGCTCGCTTATATTGCCCCAAAGACGCGGCAGCACGATCTCGATATTCTTTAGGTCGATGCCAAAGAAGATACCTATAAGCGGGGTTGCGATGTTGGTGACAATTGAGTTTACGAGTGCAGTAAAAGCTCCGCCAACGATCATACCGATGGCCATGTCCAGCATGTTGCCTCTGACTGCGAATTCTTTAAATTCAGCGATGAATTTACTCACATTTTTCAAATCCTTTCTTATGGTTTGGGTATAAATTAATTTTTAAAGTAATAACAATCTTCGGGTCAACGTTGCAGATTTTCGTCTATATACTGCCCAATTCGCTGATAGTCAGCATTATTGCGGATGATGTGGTCGTGGAATGAGCGTTGCCATGGTGAAAAGCCTGCCTCTTTTGACACCACTGTTTTGAAAGATCGTACAATATTTGGAATTGCTGCGTTTGTAGGGTGCGATGTCCTCATCGCACCGCTTTTGCAACATGCGACAACTATTATCAAATGTATGTGGTTGGGCATTATTGTGTACTTATCAACGCTTAAACCATTTTGCAGCGTGTTAATTCTTTTTATGTGTTTGTCTGCTATCTGCCGAGCTTTGTGAGTTGAACATGCGGTGCGATGTGGACATCACACCCTACGACCGTGCCTAACATCTCTAACGAATGACTTCAAGCCCGCCCAAATACTTTTGAAGCACCTCGGGCACAATCACACTGCCATCTTTTTGCTGGTTTTGCTCAACCAAGGCCGGAAGAATACGGCTTGTTGCAAGACCTGAGCCATTGAGCGTATGCATAAATTCAGGCTTACCTGTATCGGCACGTCTAAACCTCATCGCGCCGCGCCGCGCCTGATAACAACGTGCGTTTGAAACAGAAGAAACCTCCTTATACCCATTCATGGACGGAATTTGGATTTCAATATCATAAGTCCGAGCCATTGCAGCAGAACAATCACCGGCAGCCAGCTTGACTGTCCTGAAATGGAAACCAAGCCCGGAAACCAACGTCTCGGCCTTTGTAACAAGCTCATCAAACGCAGCATCTGACCCTTCGGGCGTTGTGTATTGCACCATCTCAACCTTATTAAACTGATGTCCGCGAACCATTCCGCGCTCATCTGCGCCGTATGTCCCCGCTTCTCTTCTGAAACAAGGCGTGTAAGAAATATACTTTTTAGGCAGATCCGCTTCGGTCAAAATTTCATCTCTATGTACTGAAACGAGTGCAGCCTCAGCGGTCGGAAGCAAATAATGCACCCGATCATCGGTGGGATTGGCAATCTTATAAACCTCATCGGCAAACTTCGGAAACTGACCTGCCGTAAGCCCGCATTGGTACTCCAATATATGCGGCACGAGTAACAACTCATATCCGTCAGCTAAATGCGTATCTAAAAAATAATTAAGCAATGCCCATTCTAAACGTGCGCCAATCCCTTGATAAATCCAAAATCCGCTTCCTGCAAGCTTAACGCCGCGCGGATAGTCAATAAGCTTAAGATCGGTACATAAATCAACATGGTTTTTCGGCTCAAAATCGAAAGTATGCGGGTTGCCATGATATCTTATCGGCTCATTATTTTCTTTACCGCCGGGCGCAAGATCCTCGTCAGGCGTATTGGGCAGACCGAGCATCAGCTCATCAAGCTCATATTCGGTAGCTCTCAGTGTCGATTCAGCCTCTTTTATCTTGGCTTTAAGCACATTCATTTGAGCGAAAATCTCAGATGTATCGCCGCCCTCTTTTTTGAGTTGAGGAATAAGCTTGGACACCTTGTTCTGCTCCGCCTTGTTTGACTCGCTTTCAGCGAGGATCTCGCGGCGCACTGCATCAAGCGCAATGATCCTGTCTATATCTGATGCACAGTCAGCGCCTTTATTGCTCAGGAGTTTCTTTATCTTGTCAGGGGTTTCGCGAATCAATTTAATATCAATCATAGTGGTATGGTTATTCCTTTCGCCTTAGTCACGATTCTGTGTTAATCACGAGATAGTAGAGTCTCAAATAATGCATTAAAATCATCAAGATCGTAATACTCTATCTCAATCTTACCCTTTTTTTTGCCCTGCTTAATATTGACCCGGCGTCCAAGCGCCTTTGTAAGCTGGTCTTTGACATCCAACAAATAGTCAACTTCCGGAACGCTACTTTTACCGGGCTCGGAAGCTAAATCCTTATTGCGATTGAGCTTTTTTACCAGCGCTTCTACTTCACGAGTGCTCATCTCGCCATCTATGGCAAGCGTTGCGGCGCTGAGCATTGTTTCCTCATTCCTTAGAGCCAAAAGCGCTCTGGCGCTTCCGGCCGAGAGCTTGCCCATGAGCACAAAGTTTGCAAGCTCCTCCGGGAGTGAAAGCAAACGCAACGCATTGGCAACAGCCGGACGAGACTTGCTGACACGCTGAGCGATACGCTCTTGAGTCATACCGAACTCATCCATAAGCGCCTTGTAGCCTCGCGCCTCCTCTATAGGACTCAAGTCCTCCCTTTGTAAATTTTCGATCATAGCCAATTCCAACGCAAGCTTGTCATCAGCGACAACGATGCGTGCCGGCACTTCAACGAGACCTGCTGCACGTGCGGCACGCCATCTGCGCTCTCCGGCAATAATTTGATAGTAGCTATCATCTACACTGCGGACTGTAAGCGGGGACAAAACACCGTGCTCACGGATAGAATCCGCAAGCTCATCTATTTGCTCTTGCTCAAAGATAGTTCTGGGCTGTTCTTGGCTTGGCTCTATTCGATGTAGCGGTAAATATTCAAAATCATTAGGATTGGGTTCTATTGCAGCATTTCCTAAAATTGCACCCAATTCCTTTCCTAAACCTTTTTTTTTCAAAGTTTTATTTCCTTTCCGAACCCACCCGGCAGGTGAGCAGTACTTGACTGTCGTTAGTCTATGCGTTTCTCTTGAGAAATTCTTTTGCAAGGTCGAGATATGCCTGTGACCCGCGAGAAGAACGGTCATAATTCATCACCGGCGTGCCGTGACTGGGCGCTTCAGCGATCCTTATGTTGCGCGGGATCGATATCGTGTATATCTTATGCTTGAAAAATTTCTTGATCTCAGCTGCGACCTGTGCCGAAAAATTAGTTCTGGAATCGTACATCGTCAACAACACACCCTCAATGTCCAATGCAGCATTCAAAGCTTTTTTAATCGTCCTGATCGTCGACATCAGGTCGGAAAGACCCTCCAGCGCATAGTATTCGCATTGCACCGGGATCAAAACAGTGTCTGCTGCGCATAGCGAATTGAGCGTGAGCATTTCTAACGATGGCGGGCAATCAATCAAAATATAATCATAACTACTACGCACATCGTCGAGTGCGTTTTTTAGAATATATTCGCGTCCGGGCATGGCCACAAGCTCGACACCTGCACCGGATAGGATTTTATTTGATGGCAGAATATCGCCGAACTTCGTCTGCACGATCACATCAGAGGTACTTGCGCCATCAATTAAAACATGATATATACTTGAAATATTTTTGCTTTTACTTATGCCCATGCCCGAAGTCGCATTTCCCTGTGGATCCATGTCACACAAGAGTACCCGTGCTCCGGCTTCCTTTAATGCGGCGCAAAGATTGACACAGGTCGTTGTCTTGCCGACGCCGCCCTTTTGATTTGCAACTGCTATTATTTTACCCATAAAAATGATCATTCCTTTCGCATTGCGTCAAGCACAAAACAACCATGAAAAAGGAATGATCATTTCGTGCATCATTCGCCGTTCCCATTAGGGGCGCGAATCGCACATGCCCTTGGTTTAGTTTGAACTCTTTCAAACTAAATCCTTGTTGCGTTTTCATGTAATAACATCCATGTACATTGGCGCACACAGATACGGCCAACAAGCGCGGTTTTTACCCGCTACTATTGTATATTTCGCTGTCAGCATCGTTATTATAGCATATGAGAATCATTTTTCAAGATGTTTCACGTGAAACATTGTAATTGTTTTTCTTGATATTATTTGCGATTTCATGGATAATGTCTATGAAAATTATTTAAACTAAGAAGGATACGCCATATGAAAATAGGAATTATAGGTACAGGCATTATCGCCTCAGCGGTTGTTATAGGACTTTGCAAAGCGAAAACAGGGCACGACTTATTCTTGTCACCGAGAAATGCCGCCAAAGCGGCAGCGCTTGCAAATGAATTCGAAAATGTACGCGTTTGTACATCCAATCAGCAAGTGGTGGACAAAGCAGACTGGATATTTATATGTCTGCACAAAAAGGATTTTGGCGTACTCCGTGAGCTTAAATACAGGCCTGAGCAGAGTGTTATCAATATGTCGGCGGAAATGAGACTACCTGAACTGAAAGAAATTGTAGGGGAAACCACAAACTTAGCACATGTCATACCGCTTCCCTTTATCGCCTCCGGATTTGGCCCACTACTGATATATCCGGAAAATAAAGCCGTTGGCGCATTGTTTGAACCTGTGAGCGATGTGTATTATGCACATAAACAAGAAGATGTGCACACTTTACAAATTGTCACCGGTATGATGAGTGCTTACTATATGTTGCTCAATGAGGTGGTTAAGTTTTCAGATGAGCGGGGAATTGTTCATGACACCTCTGTCGGATTTGCAAGTTCGCTTTTCAGCTCGTTATGCAAAAGAGCCGCAGAGACTAAGCATTGCGACTTGATCGAACTTGCTCATGAGATGACACCGGGCGGATACAATGAACAAGCGATGAATGAGCTTATGGACAATGGTGCTATAGGTGCTTGGCGTACTGCACTGGATCGATTGCTTTTTAGGCTTGAAAACAGTGGGAGTGGTAAATAGTTTATATTTAGAATGCGCCCCTCACTCCTAAACCTTCCTCTTATTAAACGCAGAAGGAACAAGCCGATACGCCTCTTTCTTATCCATCTTCGTAACATATCTCGTGGCAATCCGCTCGTTGCAATTAGGGCAAAATATTGCTCCATGATATTTCGAAAAGTCCATTGCCCCCTCAATGATGCGATCATTATACATCTTCACAAAATTGCTCTCGCCAACTTTTTGATAATGTGCAATAAAAGTCTTGCAATGTGCGCAACTGACAGCCAAAATGTGGCTGCCGCGCACCTTTTTGCAATTAGGATTAGTATAAATCGTCATGGCGGTCAATATTCCTTAACTTATTGCAATAAATTTTTCACTGGCAGAGCCAAATATTCACACACAGTTATTCTGCAACGTCAGGGCCAAGCGTGAGATGATTCGGAATGTTTTTTAACACATCTTGTAATGATTCTGCGCGCTCAAGCACTTTCATGGTTTCAAAATGCAATATACAGAAATTCTTTCAGAATTTCAACTTATTTTAGCAGATATAAGCATCTCAATTTTCACTCGCATTTTAATCGCCGGTATGATAATATGCCCACATTACCAAATGCGTTCCAAACACCTCTAAAAACTGCACCAAAAATGGAGGACACACCATAATGGCTAAACTCATAGTAATCGGCGAAGCCCTGATCGACTTTCTGCCCTGCTCCAAAGGCAATCTGGCACAAACCAACTCATTTAAAAAATGCCCCGGAGGCGCACCGGCAAACGTAGCCGCTGCCGCTTCAAAATTCGGCATAGAAAGTATGCTCGTCACGAAACTCGGGATGGATGGATTCGGAGATTTCCTTACGTCCAAAATTGAAAAAGCAGGCATCAATAGTTGCGCAATATTGCGTACGGACGAAGCAAACACAGGGCTTGCATTTGTATCTGACTCAGACCATTCAGATGTAGAGTATCTATTCTACCGCGCCCCGGCAGCGGATATGCTGCTCTGTGCCGAGGACATCTGCGAAGATTGGTTTAAACCCGGAGACATATTGCATTTTTGCTCCATTGCACTTGTAGATGCCCCATGCCGCGGTGCACATGACAGAGCGATTGAAATCGCACGTGCCAAAGGCTGTGTGATCAGCTTTGATGTAAACTTACGTCCGCCGCTCTGGAAAGACCTAAATGGCTTAAAAGAAGTAGTGCTGCGCTACATTCCCAAAGCGGATATCGTAAAAGCAAACGAAGAAGAACTGGCCTTTCTCGGAGACATTAAGGCGCAGCACCTACTAATAACATTAGGCAAGGAAGGCGCACAATATCTGGGTAACGGATTGGATGTGCGTGTAAACGGCTTTGATGTTCCGGTAGTAAACACCACAGGCGCGGGAGATACTTTTATCGGCACATTTCTGGCATACTGTGCACAACAAGGATTAGACTTTTTAAAAAGCGAAGCACAATGTGCGCAAGTGCTCAGATTCTGCAATGCCGCCGCTGCAATTGTAGTCGGACGACCTGGCGCACTTGAAGTGATGCCCACGCAACATGAGGTGCAGGAGTTTTTAAAGATACACGGCGCATCAAGTAAAACAGTGGAAATATAAAACAACAAAAGGAGACTTTAACAATGAAACGCTCACAAATCAATGCAGCAATCAAAAAAATGGAAGCGTTGGCGAAAAAACATGGGTTTTTATTGCCGCCATTTTGCCATTGGTCTCCGGAAACATGGCAAAACAAAGACAATACATACAATGAAATCCGTGAAACTAAACTGGGTTGGGATGTAACAGACTACGGCAAGGGGCGCTTTGAAACAACAGGATTTACCCTCATCACAATACGCAATGGCATATTAAACCACACACAATATAACAAACCCTATGCCGAAAAACTACTAATGTTGGCAGAGGGTCAATATGCGCCGATGCATTTCCACTGGTACAAAATGGAGGACATCATAAATCGCGGAGGCGGCACAGTGTTGATCACAGTCTATAATTCCACCCCGGAAGAAACATTTGCGGACACCCCTGTCACGGTACTCATGGATGGACACAGCCGTACGGTATCGCCCGGTACAGAAGTGCGGCTTGCTCCGGGTACAAGCATCACGATTCCCCCTTATCTCTATCATGACTTTAGAGTCATGCCGGGAACCGGAGATGTACTTTTGGGCGAGGTGTCGATGTGCAATGACGATGAAAATGACAATCGATTTTATGAACAAATAGGGCGCTTTCCAAAAATTGAAGAAGACGAAGCCCCTTACCGCCTATTGTGCACAGAATATCCATCGGCGGGGACATAAATTTTTCCAACGCAGTATGGCGGAAATTACGCCAAAATGCAAGTGTTTTGGACTCGTGTCCACACTAGCACTCCTGCTGTATTCTCAGATGATAAATGCTTTTTGTATTGGCATCAGGCTTATCACTTATTCGTGTGATCAAAAGCTCTTCAATATATGCTCCGCTTTGCAAAATCGCCAAAATGAGAACAAGCAAATTTTCATCTAAAAACAAAATCCAAAACGGGAATGTAAATATAACTAATGCCAGACCTTTGATCAGGTATGTGTGGTAAGAAACTATTGTCTTAAACTTAATATATGCATACAGTAACGAAATCGCCTTAAGCAAGAAAACTGTCCCAATTAAAACATATGACTGCACCGTGATGCTCAGTATAGGAAACACACACACCATAATGCATATCAAAAAAAAGATATCTGCACTCGTATCCAGTGTTGGCCCAAAGTTATTATTTACTTTTAATTTTCTCGCAATTGGTCCATCAATCAAATCTGTAGTTGCAGCTAAACCATAAAACAACCAAAACCTCATTGAAAGCGGCACCGAAAATACCAATAATATCGCAAAAACAAACCTTGTGGACGTTATAATATTGGGCAAATGTTTCATCTTGTTTCCTTCTTTTGTTCAAAAACTTTTCGCACATCTAAAACCCCATGGAGCACATTCATTTTTGATTTTTTTGCAAAACTATTTTGAAAAATCGGGTGTATGTTTTTTATTTTACCATCACATCTTAATCTTGATCCGGAATTTTTAAACCAAAAAGTCGCACTATGCCAAATACATTGACCCCTTATATTAAGAAGCCAATCATAATCAAAAACTCTTGCACCTTTACCAATCTCACCACCAACAGCAACAAACTTTATTCTATCCAAATACATTGATAAATCAACATTTTCTAATAAAGGAACGCATGAAATAAACTTATATTTTATTGGAAGCGCCACAAAAATCGGCAATCTCTGATCGGCGCGCTTTTGATTTTCTATAGTACAGCCCAAAATGACATTATCGTATCCATTTCCCCAATCATCCGGTAAGCATTGCTCCACTCTTTCGACTCTCTTTGTAAGCATAATAAAAATCAGATCATCTCTATTTTTGATCATTTGCCATATTTCATTTCTAAATCCATCAGCATCTTCAATAAAAAAATCTGTCATAAAACAAGTTGCTACAAGCTTTCCGGATGAAATCTGAGACATTGGCTTGTAGAAATCTTTTGTTTTTTGAACACACCCTTTTTTAAACTTTGATGCATGCCGACCATAATAATAACAATTTTCACACGCTTCACTAATCTGCTTACAGCCTAACCACGGCTCCCAATTCGCTAAATCCTTTTGATTTAGCGAATGCATTGCAACTGCACGACGAATTAAAAACTCTGCTATTTTATTTTTTATCATTACTTACCTCTTTTAATAAAAAAAGACATTAACGATTAAATCACGCATTATGCTTCACTCACAAAAACCGTACCGGTATCACGGCAGAGATATTGCACTGCCCTTCGTCCGCTTTGTACTGCAATGGGCAAGCCTCCCGGCGGCATCATACGATGCCCGGCGAAGTACACACCACCGAGCTCATCTATAACGGCAGGGTATGACTTCATGTTCATACCGGACTTCATTTCGGTCATCCACGAGCCTTTCCAGTTGGCACAGTACCGCTCATAAGTAAGCGGCGTTGCCACATCAACAACTTCGACTTTCCCATCGATTTCAGGCAATTGCGCCGTAATTGCCGCGGTGACAGCATCTGCAATTTTTTGCTTCTCTTCAGCATAGACACCGCTTTCTTTAGCACGTTTCCAAAAATCATAAGTATCACCGGACAACATGATGGTGAGCGCAGTTTTGCCTTCGGGAGAATACACCGGATCGCCCGCATAATTGTTCATAACCATATCCTCATAGGTCTGTGTGTCCAGCTTAATCGGCTCTTTTAACTTCCAAACATAGCGGTGCGGATACGCACTCAAATCCGCATTAATACCAAACGAGAGCAATACATTCATCGTCGGCAACGTCTCCGCACGCATTTTATCAAGCCACGGCGCTTTGGGTGGTGTGGCAAATAGATGATCTATCTGCATTGTATCCGCAGTGATAATTACCGCATCGGAATCTAAGCGTGCGTCTCCTATCATAACACCCACGGCTCTGCCATTTTCGACAATCACTTTATCGGCGCGTGTTTTGTAGCGTATTTCGCCGCCAAGCGATGTCAGTGTGTCTGCCATACGCTTTGCAAATGGAAGCGAACCGCCCTCCGGAAAACCACCGTCTCCACCTGCCAATATCCCCATGGTAAACACAAGCGGCATGATACCGGACTCTTCGGCTGTAAAAGAACAGATCATTGCGCGCAACCCCTCGTTTGAAAACCGGCGCACATACTCATCTCGCGAGACTTTGGACGTCTTTCGCATAACACCAAACGCCGATATGCCTTTAAACAAGAGCGACAACGGAGGACGGCTTTTCTTTGTGACTCTTACGCCGCGCAGATCAGTGACAGGCATGGAAAGCCCCTTGAGCTTGCGCATATAGCCGCACAAACGGCGGATCTCCTTTTCATCTTGTGGTGCAATGTCAATCCAATGCCGCTCGGTTTTATCAACATCACGGAATACTTTGATCTGCGTTCCCTCATGATTGTACTCATAAAAAGGCTCATCATAGCGAATTTCGACGCTGTCATCCAGTGCACCGGTGTACCGCCACAATTTATGAATCGGACTGTTCGGCGCGGAGCCGGTCAACCAATGCATTCCACCTTCGAACAGATAACCCTTACGCTTCCATGATGTGCAGTTTCCTCCAGCAATGCTATGGCTCTCTAAAATGGTGACATCAAACCCGCATTTTTGTGCATAGATCCCCGCACTCAATCCAGCGATTCCTCCGCCGATGACGATTACTTTTCTATTCATGTGCTTACTCTCCCTTAAGATCCAATCGTACTAAAATCAATTAACCCCAATGCCATTGCAATCGCAGCCAACATCGCAAAATGCAACGGATATATGACATAGAAATTCCATTTCATATTCTTGCCACATTCCCCATTATATCCTTAATTGTAATTATTTCTACATAATATAAGCAGAAATATTGTGCTTTGCATGATTTAACTATATAATGGACTTAAAGTTTACGATCCATTTCAGGAGGATTTCACTGCATGATAAACGGAAAAGTCTATGAATATGAGGCTCAGATTCATTTTGCCGGTTCCGGCGGCGGCGGTGCATATGTACCTTTTCCATATGACATCCACAAAGAATTCGGCAAAGGCCGAGTAAAAGTCCATGCAACCTTTGACGGCGAACCCTATCAAGGCAACATCGTCAACATGGGCGTGAAAAATCCTGACGGCTCAATTTGCTACATCATAGGCATCTTAAAAGAAATTCGGGCAAAAATCGGCAAGCAACCCGGCGACATGGTCAAAGTCACCATACGCGAAAGAGCTTAGTACATGTCCATCATAACATAAATTTACGCAAAGAACTGTATAAGTTTGGAGGGCTGATCTTATGATGAAGGATAGACATAAATGGAGTGAAGAAGTTAGCGGCATTGAGTTCACCTTTACTGACAATGACAGTTATGGCAAGGTATTCTGGAGGCATAGAAAGGAACTGCTGCTCAAAGCCGGTGCAAAGTTAACACCAAATCCACAGCTAAACAAAGACGGCTCTTTAAATTTCTCTGCAAAGTTTGCCAAAGCATTGCGTGCTGACCATGAAGACAAAATTGTAAATCACACGACCACAGAAGACATCATCTTCCCTTCGCCAAATGAACTGGGCATCTTCTTGCGCTTTGGCGGTGACAACACTTGGGTCAATTTAAAGGACAACGAAGGCAGATCCTTGCATGATTGGAGTAAGTATTAGGCTTTTTACAGACAATGATTTAAGCCGTATTTGTTTCTATCATATCTCCCTATAGATTTCCTCAAGCATATCAATAAATTCACGTAGAGCTGTTTTAGACCTGACCGGGTCTTCACTGTTCGGAATATTTCTGAGCTTAACCTTAAAACCATCAGTCACTTGATCAAGAAATCCCTCAAATGACAGTTGCTCAAAATACCCGGAGTCACTGCCCACTACCATTCCGCCCTGAGCTGTGCCCAAATTATGATCTTGCACGCTTTCATCTTGCGCCGATACACGTGACTGCCGCCGCTCATGCGTACCATCAATAATCCGCTCGGCAGTCTCTTTAATTTCATCCTCAGTTCCTAAAGCAAGCTCCTGCAAGCGGTGTCTGCTGATATTTCCTCTGCCTGAGAGGATTTTTCTTTTGGCTTCAGGTGAAATTTCACCGATTGCCATGATTGCATCTGAGACTTGAGCATCACGTCGTATTGTCATTGACGACACATTATATTGCTCAGCTAAAATTTGTGCAGTTGTTCTATTTTGCTGATGTTCATTTTGAACATCAGCAAAATTTCTTGAATACTGGTTGCTGCCAGTTCCAAGTGCTCTCTTCTTCGTATTATAGTGAAGACCCCGAAAGTGACTAAGCTGCAACGCACTCAGATTCCTGCGTGCGATCTGAGTGGAGATAATCCATATGATCACATCATCACGCGTATCAAACTCCATGCTGATTGTCTGGAACGGCAAATCATGCTTCTGAATGATCTCATATCTATTATGCCCATCAATAAGTATACCATTCCACAAAATAAGCGGATTCATACAGCCATATTCAAGCAAGCTTTCTTCAAGCCAAGCAAAGGTCTCCGGGTCAAGCTCCGGCAACAGGTTTTTAAATTCGCTGTCGATCATGATCTCCATCATTTACATCCCCTTGATAATTTTTTCTGCTTCCGCAGTTATTTAAAACACCATGCGATGGACTAAAATTTGAAGAGTTTAAGTTTTTCTTGTTCGACACTCACCGACTTACTATATTGGCAATATTCGCAATCTGGACTTATTAATATCTATAGACAATACTGCTCCTTTTTTCAAATCCTCTTCATGTTGTAAAATTGCACTTTTAAGCAATTCAACGGCACGCTCCGCATGTACAACCGATGCTCTGATCTGTATGACACTAGGTTTCAGCTCGTGTGTAACTGACAATATTGTGCTAAAATCTAAGTCATACGTTAAAACAATTAGATCATTCTCGCGAGCGTACAACATGATTTCTGAATCTAAAGCATTTGGTGCACCGACATCTGACCAAAGCAACACATCAAACCCGCTCTGAGTAAGTAATTTAGCAAACCTAAGCGGAATATTCATATCAAGCAAGATTTTCATGCCGGTAAAATCAATTCCTCTCTTGTTCCAATTGCCCACGCCGCATACCGAAGCGCCTGCATAATATCAATCTCTGTTAAATTTGGATATTCAACCAGCAGTTCAGTAATAGTTACACCCTCACTAATTTGCAAGAGAATCATACCCACAGTTATACGCGTTCCAGCAATACATGCTTTGCCTCCCATAACTCCGGCATCATGACTTATACGTTCAAATTGTTCCATGATAAACACGCTCCTTACATCATTTCATAAGCTATCATCATGCTATTTAAAATCTTTTATAAAAATATTATACATAGCCATAAGCTCTAAGTCTACCCCTCACGATACTTCCGTGCCTGCGCCACAGCCAACTCATCACAACGATTATTATACTCATTATCCGCATGACCCTTCACCCAGTGAAAAGCCACCTTATGCTTATCCAAAAGCGGCAATAACTTTATCCACAAATCCGGATTCTTCACCTCACCGCCCTTTCGCTTCCACCCCATCCGCTGCCATGAACTCAGCCAACCAAGATTTATGGCATTGGCCACATACTGTGAATCAGTAAATAACTCCACCTCACACGGCATTTTCAACGCCTCAAGCGCTGAAATCACAGAAACAAGCTCCATACGGTTGTTCGTTGTACTCACCTCACCACCGCTAAGCTCCTTCACTGCCTCACCATGCATCAGCACCGCACCCCAACCACCCGGCCCGGGATTCCCACTACACGCACCATCGGTATAAATTGTAACTTTTTTCATATACAAATCCCAAACGGGCGACCGAGGGCGGTCGCCCCTACAACAAAATTTTTAAACACCTGATAAAGCTTAGCTCCCTCGCGAGGGAGCTGTCAGTGTAGCTGACTGAGGGAGTTGCACATTTTGCAACAACCCCAAAACTCTATTTAACCCTATTTCTTAATTCTCAATCTCTACATCTATCTCAATCTCAACCTCCGTCTCCGGCTCAGCATCAATTTTGACATCAATATCGACCTCCACAACATCCCCATCGACTACTTCCAACGCCACCTCAAGATCAACCTCAAAATCTTCATCCTGCTCATCCTCTTTCTCAGTACGCGCAATCGAAATAACAGAAGACTCACCCTGAGTACGCATGAGCCGGACACCCTGTGTCGCACGACTAATCAGACTGATATCAGAAGCCGCCATACGGATGATCGTACCATCATCAGATATAATCAATACATCATCCTGATCATCAACCACCTTGACATCGACAACCTTACCGGTCTTATCGGTGATCAAATAGTTTTTCTTACCATAACCGCCGCGGTTTTGTACCCCACCTTCTTCACCACGCAAATACTCACTGATCTCAGTCCGCTTACCATAACCATTCTGAGTCACCGTAAGCAATGCGCCACCTTCTCTTGCGCGCGCAGCACCGACACAAAAATCATCTTTCCTCAAACGAATACCGCGCACACCCGCAGCGACACGACCTGTAGGCCGAACATCAGTCTCATTGAAGAAAATCGCCATACCATTGTGCGTCGCAATAAGAATCTTCTGCTTACCATCCGTATCACGGACAGAAATCAGCTCATCATCCTCAGCGAGGGTCAGCGCACGGATACCCACATTCTTGATATTACGCAGCTCAGTCGTCCGCATACGCTTGACGGTACCCTTACGCGTCACCATGACAAGATAAGCCTCTTCTTCAAACTCACGCATACGAATCATCGCAGACACCTTCTCACCCGGCGACATCGGCAAAATATTCACGATATTTGTCCCACGCGCCTGACGACCGGCCTCCGGTATCAGATAACCTTTTTTACGATACACCCTGCCATGATTTGTAAAAAACAAGATATAATCATGCGTTGAAGCCGTAAACAGCGTCTCGACATAATCCTCTTCCTTTGTCGTCATCGCCATAATTCCTCGGCCACCGCGCTTTTGAGATCTATAAGTACTCGCAGGCTGACGCTTTATATACCCGGCATGTGTCAGTGTATACACACACTCTTCCTCATCTATAAGATCCTCAATATCAATCTCATCTTCGACGATTGCAATCTCAGTACGACGCTTATCACCATACTTGTCACGAATCTCAGTCAGCTCCTCAATCAAAACCGCATCCATAAGCGCCTGATCAGCCAACAACTTCAAGAAATACTCAATCTTTTCCATCAGCTCAGCATACTCTTTTTCAATCTTCTCAATCTCAAGACCCTGCAAGCTTCTGAGCCGCATTTCGAGTATGGCTCCCGCCTGAATTTCAGAAAGGCCAAAACGCTCCATAAGCCGCTCTCTTGCATCATTATAGCTTGAGCGGATGATTCTGATTACTTCATCAATATTATCGCAGGCAATCCTAAGCCCCTCAAGAATATGCGCACGTTCACGCGCCTTCTTTAAATCATACTCAGTACGCCGACGGATAATCTCACGCTGAAAAGTAATATACTCATCAAGTATCTGCCGCAAAGATAAAATACGCGGCTGCGACTGATCATCAACAAGCGCCAACAATACAATTGCAAAAGTCGTCTGCAACTGAGTCTGAGTATACAAACGATTGAGCACCACTTGAGCATTCGCATCACGCTTTAACTCAATGACAATGCGCATACCATCCCTGTCAGACTCATCACGCATTGCAGATATGCCCTCTATGCGCTTATTCTTTACAGTCTCGGCAATCGACTCTAAAAGTCTCGATTTATTGACCTGATACGGAAGCTCATACACAATGATCCGTGTACGCCCATTACCAAACTCCTCAAGCTCCGTCCTGGCACGAAGTCTGATGCGCCCGCGTCCCGTAGCATATGCCGCCCTTATTCCGGCTCTGCCCATAATGATTCCCTTTGTAGGAAAATCAGGCCCCTCAATATGCTCCATGATATCATCCAAATCAGCATCAGGATTGTTCATAACACAAATAACCGCATTAATTACCTCAGTCAAATTATGCGGTGGAATATTGGTCGTCATTCCGACCGCAATACCACTGGAACCATTGACAAGCAAATTCGGAAAACGGCTCGGAAGCACCTGAGGCTGTTTTCTGGTCTCATCGTAATTGGGCTTCCAATCCACAGTATCCTTATCGATATCCCGAAGCATCTCATCGGAAATCTTTGACAAGCGAGCCTCTGTATAACGCATCGCCGCAGGCGGATCACCATCAACAGAACCAAAGTTTCCATGCCCCTGGATAAGCATATTGCGCATGGAAAAATCCTGCGCCATACGCACAAGCGCATCATAGATAGATTGGTCACCATGCGGATGATATCGACCCATAATATCACCGACCGCAGTCGCCGCTTTACGAAATGGTCTATCACTCGTCAGATTACTTTCATACATGGTATACAAAATCCGACGGTGGATCGGCTTTAGACCATCTCTTACATCCGGTAACGCCCTATCAATAATGACAGACATGGCGTAAGTCAGAAATGAAGTCTCCATCTCCTTCTCAAGCGGTGCATATATTATTTTTTGTTCGGGAAACGAAATATCTCCCGTTTTTTCTTTTTTAGGCATAAATCTCCCTCTTATCACTCCATTAGGATTCCCTGCTTAAGGGTTGGTACTGTAAGTAATGCACTTTCACACTATGACGTTTTGCTACTACAAATCCAAATCTACCGCATACTTCGCATTTTTCTCAATATACTCCTTGCGCGGCTCGACCTTTTCACCCATAAGCACTGTAAAGACCTCATCAGCCTCAATCGCATCGGTAAGCTTTATCTGCTTAAGCACACGTGTCTCAGGATTCATTGTCGTATCCCAAAGCTCATGCGCATCCATCTCACCAAGCCCTTTATTTCGGGTCATATCCACCTTACCCTTGCCATCCTCACCGCGCATCTCCTCAAGCGCAATTTCTAACTCATTATCATCCAAAACATATCTGGTGGTCTTACCACGAGTCAGCTTGTATAGCGGCGGCTGCGCAGCATAAACATAACCACCCTCAACCAAAGGACGCATAAAGCGGAAGAAAAAAGTAAGCAGCAATGTGCGAATATGACTGCCATCAACATCGGCATCGGCCATGATAATGACCTTATGATACCTCAGCTTCTCCGCATCAAAATCCTCGCCGATTCCGGCACCCAGCGCTGTGATGACCGGTGTGAGCTTATCATTTCCATAAACCTTATCCGCACGTGCTTTTTCAACATTGAGCATCTTGCCCCACAGCGGCAAAATAGCTTGAAACCGACTATCTCTGCCACCTTTAGCACTACCGCCCGCTGAGTCACCCTCTACGATATATATCTCTGTAAGCTCCGGATTCGTCTCATTACAATCAGCGAGCTTACCTGGCAGAGACATACCCTCCAGCGCATTTTTGCGCCTGATATTCTCACGCGCCTTGCGCGCCGCCTCCCTTGCCCTTGAAGCCGTGATCGCCTTTTCTAAAATTGTACGGGCAACCGCAGGATTTTCTTCAAGAAATATAGTCAGCTTCTCAGTCAAAAGATTATCGACAAATGTACGCATATCACTGTTGCCCAACTTAGACTTCGTTTGCCCCTCAAACTGAGCATCCATCAATCTGACAGAAATAACAGCAGTAACACCCTCTCTGCAATCTTCACCGGAAAGCTTATCTTCACCCTTTAAGAGATTATTCTTTTTACCATAATCATTAAGCACCCTTGTCAAAGCAGCCTTAAACCCGGTCTCATGCATACCGCCATCGGGTGTATGAATATTATTTGCAAAACTGATCAAAAACTCATTATACACATCACCGCAGTATTGCAGCGCCACTTCCGCCGTTGATGTACTGCGATCTTCCGAAAGATAAATCACCTCATCGTGCAGCGGAGTCTTATTTCTATTGAGATACTGAACAAACTCACGGATACCACCTTCATAACACATCGTATCCGAAACTTCCCGCCCCTCACGCTCATCAGTGGTCACAATTTTCAGACCACCATTGAGAAAAGCCTGCTCACGCATACGTGTTTTGATGATATCATAACTGAACTCACAATCATCAAAAATCTCATGATCCGGCATAAAAGTCACTTCCGTACCGGACTTATCCGTCTGACCAACAATAGTTGACTCCTGCACAATATCTCCACGAGCAAACTTCATTTCATAAATCTGTCCGTTTTTATATACACGAACCTCAAGCCACTCCGACAAAGCATTAACCACAGAAGCGCCAACACCATGCAAGCCGCCTGAAACCTTATATCCGCCGCCGCCGAACTTTCCGCCCGCATGAAGTACCGTAAATACCACCTCAAGCGCACTTTTACCGGTCTGCTCCTGTATATCTATAGGGATACCGCGACCATTATCACGAACTGTTATCGTCCCTGTCTTACCTATTGTGACCGAAATCTCATCACAAGCACCCGCCAGCGCTTCGTCTATTGAGTTATCCACAATTTCATATATCAGATGATGAAGCCCCGAAGACGAAGTTGAGCCAATATACATGCCCGGACGCTTCCTGACCGCTTCCAAACCTTCTAATACCTGAATCTGCGATGCATCATATTCACCATTATCAACGGTAAAACCATTAGTTAATTCATCAGTCATTTACTGTTCCCCTTGCTTTTTCTCATTTAATATCCCATATACTCTCGGATCGCTTCATCAGTGTCTGCGATGACAGTTGGGACAGATATATACGAATCAAACCATCCGTACCGCACACCACAAAAGATCGCGGCAACTCCTCTGAAACACTGACCACACGCCCATCTTTTTGCGCATCACTGAGAAATTTACGTGTGATATGTGATCCAGTTGTATTATCCAAATCAAAAATACCAATCACATCCGACTCAGAAACAACAACATTTTGCCCAAGATGCAAATACATTATGAAACCTCCGGCTTCAACTTTCCATGTTCAATCCTCATCACTGTACCTCCGGTAACCATAGAAGCAACTTCCTCATCACAACATGTAATCATGATCTGCCCACTGGTTATTTTACCCAAAATATACGCTTGTCGCTTCGCATCAAGCTCAGAGAGCACATCATCAAGTAATAATATCGGATAAGCACCTTTATCATCAAAGTGTATATCCCGCTCAGCAAGTTTTATCGACACAGCAGCCGTCCGAGCCTGACCTTGTGAAGCAAACTTTCGTGCCGGCGCACCACTTATTTCAATTTCCAAATCATCTTTATGCGCACCTGAAAGACAATGACCTGAACTCAGCTCGGCTTGGTAATGCTGACACTGATGCTCAAGGAGTGAGGGCAATATCTGCTCCGGCTTCATCCCTGAAAAATCAGCCCTGCCAACTGTTTTGTATCTAATACTCAGCGTTTCAATCCCATCGGAAAACTCCTCATGAATGATCGCAGCTCTGCGGGACAAACCCGCTGAAAACGCCGTTCTATAATAAATAAGCCTTGCGCTTTGCTGAGCGATCCTTAAATTATAGTCATCTAATAATTCAAGCAAGGCAGGCTTCTGTCTATAATCTTTGAGAATTTTAGTTTTATGGTCATAGAGCTTATGAAACTCTGCAAGCGCCTGCATATATCCCGGACGCAACTGTGACAGACACTGATCCATGAGTTTACGTCTGACCGAAGCACCATCTTTGATCATATTCAGATCATCCGGACCAAATATCACAGATGTGAGTCTGCCGGTCAGCTCACCGGTCCTCTTGAGCTTGACACCATTGGCAAAAAGCTCCTTGCCTCGTCCTCGAAAGAGACGCGCTTCCAATACCTGTTTGCGCTCGAAAGCATATATATCAGCCCTTATCTTCGCCGACTCACTGTCAAATGAGATCAAATCCTTATCACCGGCATGTCTGAAAGAACGCCCGACAGTCAGATAATAAACAGCCTCAATCAAATTGGTTTTACCCTGAGCATTTTTTCCGGAGATGACATTGATGCCATCCCCGAATTGTATCGTCTGTGATTTGTAATTGCGAAAATTTTCAAGGCTTATCTCATGTACAATCATTGACTACGAATCACCAAAGTCTCGCCTCCATACCGCACAGTATCCCCATCTCTGATCTTCTTGCCTCTTTGTGTACACGGCTCACCGGAAACAAACACCGCTCCGCTTTGAATGAGCACCTTTGCCTCTCCACCGGTTGAAACAATCGAAGCCAGCTTAAGCAGCGAATCCAGTTTGATAAAATCACTGTGAATCCTAACGAGCCTTACTCCACGCACCGGAACCTTAACTTTACCATTACCTGAACTTACTTTATCCATCATATGCCTTTAACCTTACAGGAAGAATCATATACAAGAAATTGCTCTCATCTCCTGCCGGAGATATAATACATGGAGTCACACCGGTATTAAGCTCTATATTGACCTTATCCGATGGAGCAGCTTTGAGCGCTTCAATGAGATACTTATCATTAAAGCCAATTTCAAGCTCCTCTCCATTACCCTCTATACCACACTCATCACTGGCTTTACCGAGCGAAGATGCGGAAAACAAATTAACAACACCATCCCCGAACACACAACGCACAGGACTCTTGAGCTTATCGCTGATAATTAAAGAAACACGCTCAACAGCAGAAATAAGCTCTTCTTTTTCCACCTTAATCTGGAAATTTGCCGACTGCGGTATAGAATTCTTATAATTTAAAAACTCTCCTTCAAGCCTGCGTGAAATGAGTAATGTATCTCCGATTGAGAACATAATATGCTTAGAACCCAACGTGATTTTGACCGTCTCTTCTCCATCAGATGTTATCTTTTCAACTTCGGACAACGCAGTTCCCGGCACAACGAAGCTTAGTTCTGAGCCATCAGCACGCTCTAAAGGCTCTTTGCGTAGCGCCAGTCTATATCCATCCACAGCCACAATAGTAAGTTCACCATCACTGGCCTCAAAAAGTGCGCCGGTATGTATGGGGCGAGACTCATTTTCACTGACTGCAAAATTAGTCTGATAAATCATCTTTTTAAGCACAGATTCATTAATTTCCAAAGCATTTTGCCCATCTACAGAAGGCAACTCAGGATAATCAGAAATCGGGGAGCCAAGAATCTCAAACTCGCTCATTTCGCTGCTTATTTCGGCAACATAGCTAGAATTGACATTGATCGTTACATACTGTCCCGGCATTTTCCTGATGATTTCACCAAAAAGCCGGGCATTTAAAACAATGCCGCCGGATGCCTCTACCTCTGCCGGTACAGTGGTCACAATTCCTGTCTTTAAATCATAACCTGAAATTCTAACACTTTCCCCACCGGCTTCTAACAGCAAGCCCTCTAAGAGTGGTACAGGGCTCTTGGTTGCCGCTGCACGTGAGGCGGTAAGTATCGCTGTAACCAGCAAAAGTTTTTCACACGTAAATTTCATAAAAATTTCCTTTCAGAGTGACTACCCGACGTTAATAAGTAGTGCAGATATGAGCTTAAAATATTTGCGTATGGGTTTATATTTTATCCGGATGGTCTTTATAATCACTTTCCACTTAATTGGATTTAAAAAATAATATTATTTATTATTAATTTTATAGTCGCAGTATCAGTAGTAGCAAACTTTGTGGATAACTGCCGTAAATCGTTGTGTATGCTGTATTTTTTAAAAAACAAACTTTGTGGATAACCATGATTCTTTTATGAGACAACATGTGCACAAAACTTATCCACAGCATTTAAACAATACCAGTGTGGATATTTTAATATCACGCCTTTATCAAGCTTTGGTATTATTGATATTGGAAGTAATATCTCTGATGACATTGGAAAACTCAGTGGCATCATTGGGATCTTTCAGACGTGACTCAACCCGATCAATAGAATTAATCACAGTGGTATGATCGCGCTCAAATGCAGCGCCTGTTTCCTTAAGGGACAGATTGGTGAGCTTACGAATGAGATACATCGCAATCTGCCTTGCAAGTGCTGTATTACGAATCCTGCTCTGACTTCTCAAATCGTCCGGTGTTAAGGCGTAATATCGCGCAGTTTCTTCAATGATCGTATCCGTGGTCGGCAATGTATCTTTAGAGCCTTTAAACATATCTTTCAGACGCTGTTTTACGGACTCCACTGTGATATTTTCATCCATGATATCGCGGTAAGCGATAATCATCTTCACTGCGCCCTCCAGTTGACGTACATTGGAGTTTAGATTTTCGGCAATATAATTAATTACATCCTCAGGGATGATGACGCCGAGCTGTTCAGCCTTATTTCGGATGATCGCCACGCGCAGCGCATCATCCGGAGGCTGAATATCAGCCAAAAGGCCGGACTCAAACCTTGTTCTGAGCCTGTCTTCTAAACGATGAATTTCACTGGGCGGTCTATCCGAAGTGAATACAATTTGCTTACCGTGCTCATACAGTGAGTTAAAAGTATTAAAAAACTCTTCCTGAGTTTCGATTTTTCCTGCGATAAACTGAATATCATCAATTAAAAATAAATCGGCGACTCTGTACTTATCTCTGAATTCATCCATCCGCTTTTTTTGGAGCGCAATGATAAACTCATTTAAAAATTCCTCGCCCTTGACATAGACGATCTTATAATGCGGAAATTTCCTAGAGATCGAATGGCGAATCGCATGTAAGAGATGGGTCTTGCCCAAGCCGGATTCACCATAGATAAATAGGGGATTATAGCCATGCTTCTCGCGCCCCTCACCGACAGCAACAGCCGCAGCGTGGGCAAATTTATTAGAATTGCCTACGACAAAATTATCGAAAGTATAATCATCGACATATAGGTATTCAGAGTCATCGGCAGCCTCAGTCATGGCCTTTAACTCCTCATCGTCGAGAATAACTACTTCGATATCACTTGAAAAAAGTTCGCCCAATGCACTTTTGATCGTGCCTATAAAGCGGCTTTCAATGGTTTGCTTTTTAAATTCTGAGGGCTGATGAATGAAAAAACGGTTGTTTTGAAGCTCAATAGCACAACAATCTTCAAACCATGTTGAGATTGCAGTTTCAGTCAAGTCGTTTCTCATCATTTTGAGCACTTCATTCCATATATCGGCAGCGGAATTCATAAATTCAATCCCTTCGAAATAGCGCAGTTATTTCAGTTTTGATATACCGGGAAGTATATCAAAAAAATGCGGAAAAATCAAGTAAAATCGTGGATTTTCACACCTCTTTGGGCATAAAATACGAAATATGATGCCCTGCAGAGTACACAGGCAATACAAAAACACGCCTTACACCATTTTGACCGGCGCAAGGCGGAATTTAATGAGCTGTTACTGAGGGTATTTTACTGACCTACTGCATTGAGCTGTTTGGCAAGCGCACTTTTCCTGCGTGCAGCTTTGTTCTTATGTATCAGACCGTTTGTTGCTGCACGATCGACAGTCTTCACTGCAAGTCTATGTGCACTTTCTGCTGCTGCTTGATCACCGCTTTGTGCTGCAGCGTCAAACTTTTTGATGTTTGTTTTCATGAGAGACCTAGCCGCCTTGTTCCTTGCGGCAGCTTTACGAGAAAGTATAATTCTCTTCTCTGAGGACTTTATATTAGCCATGGCTGAGCCACCTCCTCTCACCTAAAATACTGTAAACAACCGAATGAATCGGGTTTGTTACTCATATGCGGAAAGTCATTTTACCACCATGTATCAACAAATGCAAGTGTTTTTTTCAGTTTTCGCTACAGTTTCGCACATAATGTTACTGTTCAGTGGGTATCTGAAAACTCGCAATGGTTACAGTCACTGAGCACACAATCTTTGGATATGATACAAGTTTAGTATACGTAGACGTGCCTTGGCTGTAACCAACCTGTGTTTTCAGATACC
>Ga0123355_10001461_pt1 | contig 32891 bp, 21 predicted proteins | sample TergutEmb28metaG_3_FD_89872 | JGI IMG/M metagenome (GOLD analysis project Ga0123355, IMG submission 89872) | Embiratermes neotenicus P1 segment gut microbial communities from Petit-Saut dam, French Guiana - Emb289 P1 | ecosystem: Host-associated > Arthropoda: Insects > Digestive system > Gut ...
CCGATATTCATACAAGGCCACTGAATGTTGGTTCACAATCTGGCTCGCCGTACTGAATGTGGACTGGGGTTTATATAAGTGGTTCATTTTTCGTACCACCATGCAACAACCAGGCTCGATTAAATGGTCCACTTTCTTTAATGCGGTGCTTCAAAGGGTTAAATGAGGTGATGAGGTCTTGAGTCTGAGCAGCAGAGTGCGGCCAAGCATTATTGTGAAGCAAAAGAATGGTGGCCCTCAGCATTCCGTGCCTTTTGTTTTGAATTGCACACCTCAGCTTCTTCACCCTTTCACACTAAACAGCAGAGTTTATTGTTGTGCCTTGGGGCAAAAATTCTACCTAGAGAACACCTTGTCTGTCCCAGAATACAGTGCACATGATCTTCCTTGTTGAAAAAGTCTGCTTTAACTTTTTCCTTTTCGGTGAGCCAGTATTCTTCCAGTGCAAGGACTGCTGTTTTGATTCAGGTGTGATATGGGACACCCATGTCTCGTCTTCTGTCACAATATGGCTCAACATGTCGTCTCCTTCCTTGTGATAGCACATCAGAAATGTCAAAGCACATGCAACACACTGTTTTTTGTGCTCCTCTGTGAGCATCTTTGGCACCCATCGTCCACTCACTTTTCGATAACCCAAATGACTACTGACAATGTCATACAGTAGAGTCCTTGAAATCAGATCAGAAATTGTGAAGTGTCTGTCATCATGCACTCTTCCATTGACCATACGCAACAAATCATTCACCAAAGATGGACGCCCACTTCGCACCTCATCATGCACATTCTGTCATCGTTCATTGAACATCCGAACCCATTTCCTAACCATGCCATCACTCATCACAATGTCACCATACACTTGACAGATCTGGTGATAAATCTCACTTGGTAGCACATTCCTAACGTTCAAAAAACGAATCACAGACCGTATTTCACAGTCGGCGGCCCCTTCAATTGTCTTAAACATGTTTAACGCACAGGAACAAACATAAATATAACACAAATTGCATGAAATGGCGTCTGTGGCTTCTCAATTGATAGAGGAAGTCACTGCACATGCGCAAAGTGACAGTCTCGAGGATGCGCGAGAGATATGCGCAGACGGTATTTACTATCCGAATAACCTACGTATAATATAAAATATATACATATCAAGTTTGATAGCCTTGGGAAGAAACATGGTAAAAGTTGCGATATATAAGTTTTTGAAGTTTTAAAAATATAGGGTTAACCAAACACAATAAAATTTATTGTAGGTTTTAACATACAATAATTATGTACATACCTAAAATAAGTTCTATTGTATTTTCTTTACCCAGTCTTTTTGCAACTTTAAAAACACAAAGTGCAACTTTTACCATCTTCATTCCCAAAGCTCTCCAAATCCATGTATGTATTTTATATAATACATATACAAAGCATTGAGGTCTCAATCCTAATTGCAACTGTGTACTCATTTTCTTTCTTGTGGCCAGCTTGATGGTGACCATACATAGCTGAAACATGTAACTGACTTTCAACTCAAATGTATGCTGATTGTGAACTAAATATATGATTGTGTTTGACTGAATTTCATAATATATCTTTGATTATTTAAGAACACAATGACCATGAATTGTCAAAAAAAACTCAGTATATTGAATTTCGTATAGAAATTGTATTTTATATAAGTCTGAGCATTAAAATATGCGTTGTCATTGGTTATGTCAGTAATGTGTGTAAAGAAAGTAACAGTCTTCCTTGATAATCGATGTGTGATAAACCTCGAGTTTCACTGGCTTGCATTTTTGCATATTCGAGATACTTTTTGACCAGTTCAGTAGTGTTTTGTTTTTCAAGAATGAGAAATGTGTCAAATAGAGGCAGCAACTAAATTGTGTCGATATGAGAAAAGTGAATAGTGTGTGGTCTTACAATATTTGAATCTTTATGTTGTCCTCTGGCAACTGCATGCAGTGTTGTTTTCTTTATATAATACTTCTGTAAATGTGTTTTGTTTTTGGTTGGTTATCATCCATTTATCATAACTCTGACTTTTTTACCTTGATACTATTGTTCATCTGTGTTGATTTTTGTCTTACTACTTTCTGAGAATGGTAAAGTTAAAAAGGGTAACCGCAGTCACATATTGCTTGGCATTGTGTGAGAATGGAAATTTTCCAGTATTTTGGTATCTCATTGTTGACTCTTCATGTGTAATTAATGAGTAAATTTTTTAAATGGCCACTGTTTTGGCATCTTAAGTCTAGGTTGGGCTTGATATTTTATTTGCTGGAGAGTGTTTGACAAAGACTGGCCACCCTGAAAGTGAATTTAGAGTGTTTTGTAAAGTGTAATGTTTCTTCTAAGTGCATCGATGAATGTTATAAATAAAATTAAGCGTTTTACAGGGATATTTATGTTATACTTTAGAAATGAATTTCTCTTTGTTGGCAGTGAAACAGTATGCACTCGTGCTGCTTAATGTTAACATTTCGTACACCAGTTTATTATTTTTCATGGAAAATTGACAGTGTTGAATAATGTTCCCTGTTTAGTTTCAGAGTTTTATTGCAGTGCATTGTATGATCAGGTTTTCGTATCATCAGACGACAGAATTTCCAGGCTCTCTAAAGCAGGGGTGATCTTAATTGGTAGCAATATCACAGCAGTATTTGTAACTTCAATGAGACATAGTACTTTCTTACAGAATGTTATCAACACGTAGTATCTTATAACCAAAGATGCCGAGAAAAGTGCGTATGGCAGCTGGTCAATGGCCTTATTTTTTTTTGGTGTTCCACTATTGTTTTAGACAATGGATACCAAAGACTTGAAATTGTGACTTTGATTACAGTTATTATACTGATACAAATTTATGAATGCGTTAGAATTAACAAACAAGATTATATATTGGATCATCGTGTTTTTCAGACCTTCGTCAATTTGTGAACTTGGTTGAGGTTGGGAGCTGTGAGTTTATATTATGTAATGTGAGAATCTGAAATGTAGGGATGCACCGTGGAAGAAATGAGTCCTGGTGTGTTAATGCATTGTAAAAGTTAACGCTATGCCATGTATTAGGTAAAGGAAACTTGATTGTTGTGTAACTCAACATGATATCCTTATACCAATAAACTTACCAGTTGATACATTCTGCTTTGAATTTAATGTTTATTGAGGTGTTAATTTTAGGTTCCAAGATGTTTGCAAAAGTAATGCTGTGAAGGGTCCTTCTAAGGGTCTGATCATAATCCACACATACGGTGATATTCAGAGGAGAAACACTTTTAAAAAATCTGGAAGTACATTTAAGTGATTTTAATATTATGTTGAGTTATATTACGTTTAATATGGATTTATTTCTAAAGTTTTAAGGTGTGCGCTATTTGTTGATGTAATGAACGCTACCTGAATACTGTTTCTTAAAAAGTTTGTGTTATTTATTGACATAAATTTATTGCTACTGCAAATACATGATTGGAATTCTGTAGTCTTTCACTTTCAGAGCTGTTACCCTCTACCTGAGTAACATTGCAACTGATACAGCATGACAAATAACCAGGTAATCTAAATCATTCAGTCTTTCACACATAACAAATTAGTCATATGTGTGCCATTTTTATAGTACTCTATGTGTCTAAATTATTGTTGGTTTAGACAGGAATTGGACTTGTATTCGAGCACAGGATCCTATCTGTCTGCACGGATATATTTTCCTTTTTATTTTACCTAACATGAATTTTTAGAATCCATTTTTTTTATTTATATGCCAAAATCAAATGTTATTATGCTTTCCTCTCTTTCCAAATTGTTCTGTGTTACTTTACTGTAGATATAGAAGAAAGAATATGCAAGCAAATGTAACGTGTCATAAAGTTGTTTCTGTCCAGTTTTGTATTTTTCGTGTTGTATAATAATTTTTATTAGCTAATAGCGCAAGAAACTGTTGTGTTTTTTTATAACAACATCAACACCCAAAACAAAAATATAGTGTGTATGTGTTTGGCAGTGATGGTTCCAAAGGCTCTGGAATTGAATCTACTTGTCTTGTCAGGTCATGTGATCACCCTATTTTGCCAGGTACACAATTCAGTGCTATGTTAAATCATGAAGCATGATACGCTGGTCTCCTTTTGAATGCAGAGTTTGTTTGGTGTGCTGGCTGTAAAGGCCACTGCTGCTTGTTTCTTAGCCTCTCTGATCTGATTTGATCTGGTTTGTCCCTGCTTCTCTGATACATGTAGAGTATGCTGTGCATATCGAAGGCAGTTTTCAGAGATTGGAGCAATACAGAGTGACAACAGGAAGAATATTTGTTGACAAGTGATCATGCAAATGAAATTTTACATCAACCAAAATTAAAGTGAAACGTAACATTAAATTTAATCTTAATACATTTTGTATTCAACAAATGTTCATACTTCCTGAGATCCATATAAGATACAAGATAATGTACATTAGTAAAAACAAAAGGAAATGCAAGAATGAAGTTCTACATGTGACTGATCTTGTTAGTGTTGAGTTCTCAAAGACAGGTTAAAGGCTGAACTACCAAATATACAGCCATGAATAATGAACCTGGTAACAAGAATGCGAGGGTATAAATGAAAGGAACAGCAGTATGAATAAAGAAGCTTGCCTTCATTATCATGCTTTTCTGTGTTCTGTAATGCGGGTGTTTTCTTTTGTGTAACCAAGTAAAACGTGTTAGAATTCTATGGTTATGGACCACAGATCTAATAGAAATCATGGAACATACAACTACAGAAATTGTGTATATTCATATGCACTCCTTTTCACACAGATTGTCTCAGAAGAATTAGTATTTAAATAAAGCATGAAGATTTCTCAGTGACTGCAATGAAGTTTTTGTAGGTAATCAGTTATGTCGGTAGGGAATGTATTTTTGGCCCTTTGGGGGCTCATAAGTCTCCATTATTGGCATTAATGAACTATTTCCTTTTAATTCTCCACAAGTCCACCATTCTCCTGTCTGCATGTCAGTCCCAGTAAGTACATATACGAAGTTCAGCATGGCCATACTCTGTGTGTGAGTTTGCAAGTAAGGAAATGTAATCACAGATCTTGGGTGAGTTTGGTATGTATGAGTGCACCACTGTTATTGGACAATGCAAGGCAACTTTCAGATATTCACGGCTTCAATCATGTGGCAAATAAACCAGTGTATTTATAAGAACAATGTACAATTAAAGGGTGCTTCAAGGCAAGACCAAAACATGAAACCTTAATGACCTGTACATGACAATAGAGTGGGCATATGTGTCACTGACTAAATCTCTTATCATCAAGTTGATCAATATGATTATGTAATTTACCATGCAGCTATTTTGGTGAATGAGGGCCAGTTGACAAGCAGCAGATTTTATCAAGCTTTTTGCCACAGATCCAGTGTTTTATAAACTAAAGTCTATGAATCGCACCATTTTATGTTAATTTGGATGCCCACAAAATGATGTGAATCATTTATCTAAAATCATTAGAACGTGGGATGAATCATTATTCCTCAGGACGTTTTAAAGTCAATTCTGTGGGCAATGTTGCTTTCATCCATCATTCTGCTTATGGCCAGTGAATGTCACCTTCAAAGTGAATCTGTTTAACTGAGCATTGGGTGACTGCAACCATTAAGTGACTGACTGCAATGAATACAATTAATCTGAGTGCTAACACTGACCTGCTGCACAAGCAGCCTGTCCTTTGGTGTAAGCATTAGACCAGTAGTCTGATGCTTCCCCATAAAATATAGTCTTGTTTGATGTGTAGTTGACCCTGCATCATAGTTCAATGTGGAATGAGAAACCAACTAGATGTCACTTAGTATTATATTTATTTCTCCTTTATAAGTTGCTCAACATGTTTCGGGCTACCTTGTGCCCATCTTCAGGAGCTGATGACTTAGTGGTATTTTTTCACGTGTGGTGTAGTGCCGTGCCTACACAGCCACGGCACTACACCACACATGAAAAAATACCACTAAGTCGTCAGCTCCTGAAGATGGGCACAAGGTAGCCTGAAACATGTTGAGCAACTTATAAAGGAGAAATAAATATAATACTAAGTGACATCTAGTTGGTTTCTCATTCCACATTAAAGTCTTGTTGTTGACAAGGAAGTCCTAAACATAACGAAACAGCCAGGCATCGCTGAGTGTATGGACAGATGTAAATTTTTGTTATGAATTATTAGTCTGTCTTTATACTCTTTTTAAATACTGCTTTCCAATTTTAATTTATTGCTGGGTAAGGAGAATGAGAAAGTATGTGACTAAATCACTTGCATCTCATGGAATAAAAGGATAACACTTAAAGAAACTGAGAAACCTGAAAATGGAACAAAAGAACAAAACAAACCATATTACCCATGCCATTTATGTGGTAAAAAATGGCATTACTCATCAAGACAAATTATAAGCCATGGGCTTAATACTGTAGTGGTGCTGGTACATAGGCTAGAGCATTGTGACACAATTTAACACTCAGTTATTGTATTTACCTGAATATATATGGGATGACCTCTTTCGCAGTCTTAAATTTTTAGGGAAATACCTATGCAGGACTTATTCAAGTTTTATCAGCAATTATATGGTACCTTCCATTTTTCAGATGGTGGGCTAGGGTGAATACAACTTGGCAATTTGGGCTTGTTTTTATTTTTGAACCTGCAGAAGTTTGCAGTTCATTACTGTGCTGTGATTTACTATATTGTCTGCATATTATATTTTTGTGTGTGCACATGTTCAAATGTTTTAATACCACTGCTGTATTGACGCTCGGTTGAAAACATCAGTTTAACATGTGATGGTAAATAGTTACACAGTTCTGAGTATGCTGTTAGGTTTCACATTACTCTCATCAGCTGGAACAGAAACAACAAAAAAGTCCTGTGACCGTGCATCGTGAGCATAGCGTGAAGAAAGAATGCCAACAGGATGCAACAATATAAATGACTTATTGTCAATTCCAGATGTTGATTATTGACTACTGTCTCGACATGTTTCGGGCGTCTTTATGCCCATCATCAGGAGAAAAGACCACATGTTACTGCATATGGGTTTTAGCTGGTAGTGTTGGATTTGGCTGGTTGCGGTGCTGTGGTGCTACATTGTAGGGTGTGAGCACTGTGAAGGTTGCAGCTGCAACCTTCACAGTGCTCTCACCCTACAATGTAGCACCACAGCACTGCAACCAGCCACATCCAACACTACTAGCAAAAAACCCATATGCAGTAACACGTGGTCTTTCTCCTGATGATGGGCATAACGATGCCCGAAACATGTCGAGACAGTAGTCAGTAATCGACATCTGGAATTGACAATAAATCATTTATATTGTTGCGTCTTGTTGGTATTCTTTCTTCACAACAAAAAAGTCCTTTTGTGTGAGGGTAGGGAATGGGACATAAGGGTAAGAATGCACATTTTAAAGCCACTACTGTAGGATGTATTTTTTATTGCCAGCCTGAGCATGTTCAGATGGTTGGGATCATGATTTGCTATGCAGCAGTGATGTAGTCTGCTCTATGATGAGCAGTGTGATGATACTACCTGCATGGCATACCAACCTCACCCTGGCAGAGTGCTCTCCAATGTGAAGATGAGTTGCTGGCAATCAGATCGTGCATTGCAATAATTATGAATGGTGTGGAGAAAATTCCACAACCTGTTACATTATATCTGGTGTGTAGAAGAGTGTACTGGCTACTTCATGGAGATTAATCATGGTAGTATAATGAACTGTCACATGAGGCAAAGTGGGACTATCAGTACCCACATTTAGGCCAATTACTTTTAAGATTGGTTTTTCAGTCATGGCTTTAATGCACTTATAATTTTGGATGTCTTGATTATCATCCTCTGAAGACTGTAGTATGATCCACATTATATTGGTCTGTTTTAAATTGAGTATTCCAACTGTGAAACTGCAAGGAGTAGACATGAAATTGTTTTTGAAATATAAAAGATGAGAAAAGGTAAAATGAAGGACACTGTCAATGGAAATTGTCTAAATCACAGCCAGCACACAAGCGAATTGCAGATTATTTGTTTATGCTACCCTGTAAAATTAATCAGAAAGAAATGGGGTATGAACTGGCTCAGGATAGTTTATAAATTCAAGATCCTTATAAAAGGTGTGCCTACTTCATTAATAGGTACAAGTAGCTGGTCCTGGTTCTACTGTGTGTTTGATAAGCATTGTCAGCATTTGCACTAAAGCATTTTTTTTTTTTTGGGGGGTGGCACTGCGGCCCAATGCAGGCCATGGCCTCCTCATTCTTGAGGTTTCTAGACCACACGCAGCGATGCATCACAGTCGGTAGGACTCCTCTTGACGCGTGATCAGTGCGTTGCAGAGACCTCTACCTGACAACACACAACACTCACAACAGACAGACACCCATGCCCCCGTGGGATTCAAACCCACAATCTCAGCAAGCGGACAGCAATAGACCTACGCCTTAGACCACACGGCAACTGGGACCGGCGTGCTTAAGCATACAGGCTACATAAATAAATGCATATATTTGCATCAGTGACCCTTTCTATTATATGATAATTTATATTGTCTGTGCAGGTTGACTGCCTGGATGTGGCAGCAGGTATGGTAGCCAGCTGATTGCAGCCATTAGAGAAGCAAGATACATTGATTATTTAACCAGTAAAACTGCAGTCTGTGGTAAGGGAACCATGCGAAAGTAATAATAATGCAAAGTCCCTTGAGGTGTGAGCACATACTTTACTTTAGGTTTCACCACATTGTGCCTGGAAATTGCTTTAATCCTACAGTATTAATTGGGCCAGACTGACGTTTGTGTACAGGTAAGGATTTGCATGTCTCATTATCATTCCTCACTGCAAAGTCCACTGATGAACTTTTGTAACAACATATGTGAACCATTCTAAGTGATGTGTAACAAAGTTATTTATAGTGTTTCATTATTAATTTTGGAAATACTGCTTATACTGAGTAGAGAATCTTGAATTGCAACAGAAACACCTGTAATTGTATTAAACACTTATTATTCAGGTGTTAGAAGTGGTGGTAGTGGTGGTGTGTGTTGCTCTCTGGAGGCTGCTGGCTTCAACCTAAGGAGGTCTGCATCTAATTCTCCAGAGTCAATAGGTTTGTGTCCAGTAGGTGGCAAGTGGTATGGGGAGAAGCCTCCCCAATCCATACCAAGGAAAATACCTCCTGACCCAGGAGAGGTGGACATTGTTGGCCCACCTGCACCAGGACTGAAGGAGCCCAAAGGGTTACTTCCTGAAAGAATAAATGGGTTCTGTGAGGAGGCTTCGATACATTTTTCTTATGGTATATTCCTTGCTTTTGTTTGTTTACTGGTCACTGTTATCAGTTCTACCAATTGTAATGCTTTATATAATAAAATGTGATTCTTAAACTTCATGAAGATATATTTACAACATACTATCACTCTACATTATCTGGGGGTTGAGGAATTCCAAATTTAATTAAAATCAGAACATTCACATAAAGACCTATGTATGTATTATCATTGCGAGCAACCATAAAAGTGCTGTCTAGAGTGAAATGATACCATGCAGAGGAGGTAGAAACATTATGTGACCGCACCAAAATATTGTATTGTACGCACTTTGCGTATGTTGTTGTGCCTTCCATTAGTGTTATCTACAGATTTTGTGTATGTCTTAGTAAGGTGATGAGAAATGTAGTAAAATGACACAAGCCTGACTTACCGAGGGTTAAATTAGTAGCAGTGCTTGTTACAGTATTGAGTGATTGTGCTGGTGTCAAAAGTGGTGACTCCAGACTTAAGTTTCCTGGGCTCGATACTGTAACAAAATTAACATTGGTCAGAATAAGTATGTTACAAAAGCAGGTCACTTTGGAATAAATCAATACATTGCAGTACATTGGCAGGTTTCAAAAATAAATGTGTGTGTGTGTGTGTGTGTGTGTGTGTGTGTGTTTGTCTTAGTGACTAGACTGTGGGCTAGATGATCCAGGGTTTGAATGCCAGCAGAGGCAAGAGATTTTTATCTTCTCCAAAATGCTCAGATGGTCCCAAGGACCACCCAGCCTCCTGTTCAGTGGGTACTGGGGTTCTTTCCCAGGGATAAGGTGTCTGTGGCATGAAGTTGACCACTCATCTCCATCTAATGCAAAGATTAAGAGTGAGTGACGCTGTGCCTCTTCTCTCCCATATGTCCTCATGGTAAAATTCCCATATTATTTATCAGATTCCAAGATTACAAAAGTCCTCCTGTGGAATTTATGGCATGTAGGAATATTTGTCATGTTGACCTAATTCCACTGACATACCTGAAGTTAGAGCTGTTGTAAAACTTTCACACCCAACTACCATTTCACAGGTAGCACAAATTACAGTGTACAATAGTTAGAATTCAAATGGTGTTAAGTCCACTTCACAGTTCACTGTAATTTACTTTTCGGTTACTGTTTTCTAGTAGGTACTTGCCTGGTATTGACACAAACCCTTGAACTAATTGGGCATTACAGTGTGCTGCCTGTTGATGTTTTGATACCAGCTTTTCTTGTTTGCGCCATTTGGCCCGACGGTTCTGGAACCATACCTTAAAGCAACATATTAAAATTCACACATAATTCAACTGATAATAATATCTCAAAATTTAAATGAACCCAGTAAAAAGGACTTTTTATTGTATTAAGTTATGTGTACAGTGGATACCTTGGGCTCTTTAGGGTCTTGTATTACAATATGGGGAGTCTCAAAAAGGTACAAATTATGTATTTCCATTTTCTATTATTTTTAAACCCTTACTGCTCTAGTGTTGTCACACTATAACAGTTTGTTTACAAAGGTACCATGAATTATTGAAGTTCTGAATTAAAAATACCACTCTTAATTATAAATTCAGTTTGGCTGATTAGTTTCTTGTTGCTTCTTCATGAGTGAATATACAGTTTCTTGCCATGATGTCTATCAGTGACAAAAATGTAGGCCAACCCACCTGCACTCTTGCTTCTGTTAAGTCTATCCTCAGAGCCAGTTCCTCCCTGAAGAACACATCCGGATAATGGGTCTTGTGAAATGCTCGCTCTAGTTCTTCAAGTTGAAAATTACTAAATGTCGTTCTGTGTCAGTGAGTAAACAGTAATTGCTTTTAACAACAACCACAACAACAACAAGGATAATAATGAATAATACCAGTTTAAAATATTGATATTAAGTGAAGGAAACTGGTTGACAGTACATTCAAATAATCTCACTGGTTTGCTGTCTGAGCCACTGCATATCCTTTACATCATATTACACAGCAAGCATGGTATTCTCTGTTTGGACATTTGCTGACATTTCTATGCAACTTGACAGTGATGGTGTTTACCTGTATCTGCGTTGTTTCCTCTTGATGGGACCTCCAGAACTAGGAGGAGTTCCTCCTAGACTTGACAAGCTTAGGGGAGACCCCGGTGAAGAAAGTAACCCCAGTGAAGTTGATGTATTCCCTAGTATAGCCTCACTGTAATCTTAATGCAAAGTTTAACTGTTAAAAGTAACACTTGCAGTTTTTTTTTAAATAAAAGAGTAGTTTAACACAAATATTTTTTTATAAGTTTCTCTCGTACATGGGTGAAGGAATCCGTGGCTATGGGGTAATGTGTGGAGTTGTCATTTAGAGGGTTTTAGGTTCAAACCATGTTCAGAAAAGGATCAACATTTTTTTGCTCACAGCTTATAGTTTTCACCTCTCATGAAGTTCAGAATTTGGAAATTTTTATGAGTGCTACATTGCCATTGTGTGATTAGCTCCCATTTTGATTTTAGACCTTACTATACTAAAAATCGTTCAAATCTTTCTGGTATGAAAGTTAAATCCATCTCTTGGATGCTCCAGATAGAAATAAATAAAAAAATATAAATAAAATAGCCTGTGGTTGCACATGTCTACATTGTTTATACTAGTCCATTAGCAAGATTCAGCATTCAAGTTAAGTGTCTTGCTTTGCTTCGTGGAATACGTAATCATCAGTTTAAAAGTTCTGGATTTTAAGTACCATTCTGAAATCATCGTGGAGTCTTAAGCAGAAGTGCAAGAAATATTTTACATGTAAGTCTGAATACTTGTGTATGTATATTCGGTATCTGGGGCTTGCATAATGGGTTCACAATATAGAAGAGGCATGAAGATATTATTAAAATGTATCTTAGGGAACTGATTTGTGAGGTTGGGATCTGAATTGAAATGACTCAGGATCAACCATAATGACAGGCTATACTGTATTTTTAACAGCTGTAAACTGGTTTTGTTATCATTAATTTCGTTACATACAATAGGGTTACCATATATCCATCACTAGAAAAGAGTACATATCTTACATAAAAAGGATACATAAAAAAAAAGAAAGAGAACATATAAAGAGTCACAATTTTATTATGTTAAACTCCTCCCCATTTCTCTGCTAGAAGTTTTTTAAATTATGAAATTCTGAGTGAGGCTTTAAGTGTGGTCTTGATCGGGTTTTAGGTTACTCAGAATTTCTGCATTTAAGCTTTCTGAGACATTCTGATGGTCACCTACTCTTTTTATTTCTAGCTTGGACAATGATAATGTAATATAATTGTTTATTTCATAACAAATGTAGACATTGTTTGCAATTTAAAATATGAAAAAGCTCGTGAGAAATAACAAATATTCAAAATTCCAGATATTCTACAAATTAAAAAAAAAAAAAGTGATTTTCTAGGGTTCCCTTGATATTTTGAGCAACAGTATGGTGCTTCATTCAATTGTTGCTGCACTTCAATGAACTTTGATTGTAAACGATCATTTTGAAATGCAAATGCACCTTCTGCCGCTAATACAGCATCATTTGATTTGCTTCCCGGTGGGGGTGGGGGGGACGTTACTTTTGTGAAACTCGTTTCACTTCTAACAGCTTTCCTGTAGTTCTCACATTCCACGTGCACTCAAAGAACAAGAGCACCGTTGTTCGCCACAGACTATCGACAAGGGCCAAAAACTTGGACATTTTTTGGAAAATTTAATAAACCCCCGGACACAATTCCGAAGTCTGAAAAAGAGGACATGTCCAGGAAAACCTGGATATATGGTAACCATAACAAATAGTTATATTTTGAAATCACTGTGCAAGCATCATTTGACATAACTTGATAAATCAAAGGTTTGTTTGGTTCAGTGACAACTATCAGTTGCACATGTTATATGTCCTTATATATTAGGATTATTGTGGAAAATTAAAACTGAAAAAACCTGAAATGGAGCAATTGTAGCCATTTTAAGGCACGTTCAGACATGTTTGTGGAGTGGCTGAAGAAAACAGTGAAAACTTTCGTTACAATAATCAATGTGGGTGAAGATTTGCACCCACAATCAACATATTAAGGAACACTATGTGCCTCACCATGACATTCAGTAACACTACAGACGGTATTTACGCTTTGAAGTAATAAAAGTAATCCAAAGACTTGAATTATCCCCTCTATGCCTCTGGCAGCCTTTCTAGTAATACATTATTGAATTTCGAATTCATTTTCCCATTTCTTTAACTACATTTGTAGAACAATTGAATTAGCTTGGTTTGGTGGTAGTCTTAAGAGTGAGGAGAGGAGAAGAGGGAGAGCCTCTTTATTTTATTAGAACTTGTTAACCATATTGAAGCTGACAAATTGAATGAACAGTTCATATAGTGGAAAGGGGTTCTGGCTGTCCTGTAATGCAGATGAAGCTGGGCAGCCATGAAGACGTGTTTGATCGTGTTTCAACACCTCATCCCTTCATCCCCTCCCTTGTGGAACAACTTCTAATTAGCTTAGATCATTATTAGGTTGCACTAACTATATTGATGCCTGACTGTAAGTAAAGGAGTTTGTGAAGGGGTGCAAAGAAGCAAGAAACATGGAGTAGGGAGGGAATTTTAATGTGTTTAGAAATGTGACTTTATAATAAAAAGCAGGGAGTGTTGGGGTTTCAAAGTCAGTTTCATTCAGGTAAGCGGCAGTGTGGTGTGTTTCGTGCAGACAGTATTTCCAGAGAGGTATGTGACTCTGTATGAAGCTTTTGATACAGTACTTAAGTGTTATGTATATCATGAGTTGACAGATACAAAATTTTGTAGTGAGCTAATATATAGAAAATGATAGTGAATTTACTTCAAAAGGCATTTTTTGGAAGAATTTTACAGCACTTAAAATATGATTTAAACATTCATTCCTAGGAACAGCAGTTTATTTAAAGTCAAGTTTGCAGTGCCAGCCTAACAGACTGAAATACTTATTTGACCACTGCATTTCGTCCTCATCGGAATAAGCATACTCAATTATAAAGTTACAACAGCATTTAAGGGTGCCCTGTTTTAACCTTAGTACTTTCACTCTTCAATTCATTATTTTGTCTTTCAAAACTTTGGTTTTACAAGCATTGACAAAACAAAAGTTTAGTAAAAGTAATATATTACTTGAAGTTTATCATCATCTGGGATGCGACACCATGCAGTCTGATAGAAACTTACTGTTGTGCTTGAGAAACATTCTGCCATTCTCCTGAGGGTAAAAGAATTTGAAGATGGAGACAGTATGTTCCTCTGAAATATCAGTAAATCATAATGATGTTTGTGTAACATTTATGATGGGAATGACTCCAGGAAAAGAATCCTACATTCTGAATCACTCTGTATTTCCAGAGCTCTTTCCTACCAACATACAAAATGGTTGAGAAGACACTGTACTTTACTTAACTTACGGTGTGTTGAGAGTCATTATTCATGAAATGAATCTGTATGTGTATTGTCATGTAACACAGCCTTATGTGCTGCCATGTTCTGTGTATTGTGTACCAAAGCATCTGTGGTGTAATGGTGGCAGCCACATGTTCAACATCACTGCACAACTGAACACTCTTGTGATCATTTATCACCCGATAATGCCCCACACACTGCTCTCTGTTGTGGTAGGATCAGAAATATGATGGCCAAGACAATGATGTGTGAGATTTTTACAGTTATGTAGTAAACCAACAAATGCACACTGATAAAGTATGCTTTATCATATATTAAAATTCACCTACATATTTCAGTCACTTTTGCATCCATAATCACAGTGCTTTACAAGAATACTAACTCCATGGTGTAGAGTCTTTCTTGAGAAGCTAACTGGTTTGCAGCTAGTCAAGAAATTCCCCGCATTTCACGGAACCTGAAGGTTCATTACCGCACTCACAAGCGTCTGCCAACCATCCCTATCCTGGGCCAGCCCAAACCAGTCCATATACCCACATCCCACCTCCTGAAGATCCATCCTAATATTATCCACCCATCTATGCCTAGGTCTCCCCAGTGGTCTCTTTCCCTCCGGTTTCCCTACCAAGACCCTATACGCCCCCCTCTCCTCACCCATACATGCCACATACCCAACCCATCTCATTCTTCTCGATTTTATCACCCACACAATATTGGGTGAGGAGTACAGATCATTTAGCTCCTTGTTTTGCAATCTCCTCCATTCCTCCATTACCGCATCCCTCCTAGGTCCAAATATTCACCTCAACACCATATTTTCAAACACCCTCAGCGTCCTTTCCTCCCTCAATGTCAGCGACCAAGTTTCACACCCGTACAAAACAACCGGCAGAATTATAGTTCTATATATCTTAATCTTTAAATTTTTGGGTAGCAACCTGGAAGAAAAAAGATTCTGCACCGAATGATAGCAAGCATTTCCTAACCTCAATCTGCTCTTAGTTTTAATTTCATTTAATTTACAAGAATACTGGTAAAATATAACATCTGGGTTACTGTTATATTTTACCAGCATTCTGGTAATATAACAACTTTCCAATTGAACAATTGTTACTTACTAGTAGTATTATAAAGCACCATGATGAGGGTCGCAAAAGCGACTGAAACTTGTAGGTGAATTCTAATATATGATAAAGCCTGTTTTATTAGTGTGCATTTGTTGTTTTAATACAGATGTGGTACATACAAAGGTGTGTGAGATCTCAGTGGCCTCTAAAATTTGCAGGTACTCCTTCATGCTGCAGTCACACATTGTCAGTGAGTCTTCTGACACTAAACTGTGGTATTTATGGGGAGGAATAAAGACAGGAGCTTGTGTGCCACGGTCAACAGTGCAAGATCACATGAAGCATGTCACTTGACATTCACAAATGAACTATAACATGTTGACATGTGCACTGCTGGACATGTTCCCCAGATGCCATACCCTGCTTGAAGGTTCTCTTCACCAGGAAGTGAGTAACTTATTGCAGTACCCATGACATATGTGTTTTATTTGGAGAAGTATAATTCATATATCATAGAAGATTTGGAACATAACCCTTTGCTTGTGATATTTGGGGCTAGTATGGCAGCAACACTTTTGATTGGCCCCTATTTCTTCTACAGACCTGTTAACACCATGTCTTATACAGAAATGTTAGAAGTATGGTTAATAATGTAGCACCAAGTCAGTATGGAACTTGTCAGCACATATACAGACCCATTTGATATACAGTGATTCTCGCCACATGGTAATTCAAATAGTGGTACAATGAATATTTGATCATCCTCTACAGTGGTGGTACATCATAGTGGCAGTGGAACTGATCCAAAAATGAGTTAAACAAGAAGTATCCCCCACTTTCTTCATTGTATCTGACTAAAGAAACCTTTCTAGAAAGTACTGTAAAGTCCAGTCTGAAAATCTTATGGCTACTAACTGGAAAAAGGAGGCAAGTAACTTGAAGGTTTGCATAAATTAGTGATGATGACTATCAGCTGAAGCTTTCTTGATGTACACATTGCACATTATTAAAACTAATGTAAAGTGTGGTTACTATAATGTAAACTCATAGAACATACTCTCCATTGCAACAAAATTCAATTCATTTAAAATTTTTTTAAGGATGGTACTGTTCTAATATTGTATCTTTGTTTGTCTAGATCTCATAGTCCAGAATGCAGAAAAATCAATTAATAGGATTCCACACATCTCTAACCATTTGCCTAAAATGATTAACATTGGGAATTATAGTTAATGAATGCACCTGTTGTTATAATCTAGATTTAGGCTAGGATATTTGAGTATCTCATGGCAGTGATCATTAAGGTAGCCATTTTCTGATATAATACACCATATAGTCTGGTACATAAGAATGATGTCTTGGGGGCAGTTGATACCTCTTGAAACGTTGGTACTTATTTATCAGAATACACGGTGTCAAATCCTGGAAGTCAATTGTAATCTTCATACTTTTATGATATTATTGGTAGAATTGGCCATGACAAATTTGAATTTCCAGTTCAATAGTATAGCATCAACTATACTCTGAAATGTAGAACTGTGTTAGTAATTAGGTAAACTATTCAAAGTCATTAAGTTTGCATATCTAAACTGAGCACAAGTTACACTTCGGTACAAAAAAATGCTCATATATTATTACTTGTCAGTATGTTGTTGGAAAAAGTTCCCCAAAACTGATGGCTGTGAATCAAATATTAGATTCATTTATGAACTATGAGCTGTAGCAATACAAAATGAAATTGTTTGCTGATTCCTGTTTGATATCAAATCTCAAAGGTTTAAATGGACTGAATACAGTCTGGGTTGTAATTGCTTACTGAATTTTGGCGGTGAACTGAAGGGTGTGATGAGTGGTGCTGACACAGAAGGTGCTGTGGTGGATGCAGGTAGAGGTCCCCCACTTGAGAGGAGACCTGCTGATACCAAAGGGTCTCCACCCCCAGAACTTGCTGATAGAGAGTTGAGCAGTCCAGTGATGGAATAGCCAGCACAGTTGCCACTGGAAACAGCAGCTGATGTTCTGATGCTCTGAAGTTCTGTCATGTCTACCAGAGGTTTCATTTCCATAGTTCACATTAGATGCAGTTTAAATTATAGAAACTCAAATTTTGCAATATTTAAATTAAGTGGAATTAATAGAAAGTTTCTGAGAGGCATGATCAGCACCAAAAATGTCATCTGTACAGACATTTTCAGTTAGATAATAGCACATTATTGTTACATCACATTAGAAGATATTTTCTGACATTTTCATTTAGCAAAACTGCTTGAATACAGCAATTTCAGTCTCATGAGAATGACATTCACACTGCTTAGCTCTTTTCTCACAGCAAAGAGAAACTAATATATCATGCAGCAGAAAGAAGTTTGGTATTCTTCTTTAATTTTCCCCTTGATGTTGCTGCTGCTGTCAACTGTAATGGGTGAGGGGAACCAGGGGTAGAAACAGTTCAGGAGGTATGGAAGGGGAGTTAAACTTTATTGACCACAGTGCGCAGCTGCACTGCTTGGTGAGGTACAAATCACAGTGCCTTGAAGCCACACAAAATTCATCTTTAGTGAAGTCTAGCCTAAAGTAGATATTTATGTTATTTTTTCCTTCATGTTCTGGTCTATTCTAACATGACATGTAGCATACTGAAATTAATTTTCTCTTTATGTAATAAGTCTACAACTTTCCCTTTTTCTTTTTGCCTATTTTTATGCCATAAGGCTTATGACAACACCATGTGTGTCGCATACTGAAACATGTAACCAGGTGACCGATATTTAATAAAACTTGGTATGCATGTCATGCCATTGGCAGCCACCCTGAAGTCATATTTTATATTTTCCTACAAACTAATAAGAATATCATGAATTTGTGAGGAAGGAGCAACATTGTGGGCATTTAATTCACAGTCCTAAATTGTGTGGTAAGACATCTCCCAAAAATATTACAAATTACAATTTTTTTTGGGGGGGAGGGAGTAAAATGCGAAACAATAGCATGGCAAATACAAGTAAACTGTCTTTTGCTCTCACCTTCATTGTGTTAGCCAATAAAAAGTTGGACTGCAAATTTGTGTGAATACAGATTGTAACTTAACTACACACTAAGTATGCAGTAAGACATTTGCAGACATGGCAACCATGCGATGTTCTTAGGTTATATTTGGCAAATTTAATGTGGGCTGAAGCCACTTACTAAGTTATTCACAAAAACAAAATAAATGAACAATGATAATGCTAATAAAATGCATGTCTATAAATTTGTACAATAAGACAACAGGCCTAATGAGATCTGCTTGGACACCTTGTCCCCCCACATGTAGTTTACAAATATTTGTATTTAGAAGTCTTTTTTGCAATGTGGGAGAAGGGTACAGAAAGAACTTTCTTTAAAATTTTCTCAGCCATACTCTTGTCATAAAAAAAATATACAGAACTCTGACTTACAGCTTAAGATTGTTAATTTCTCATATAATTTATTTATAAATTATTTCTGTACAATAACACAGAATGACTCTGTATAATTCTGTAATCCCCCAGTTAATGCTCCTCAGTCCTTCATGTAACATTTTCTTTCATCAGACATTCAATTCAACCTCATGTAAACAGTCAAATTATGCTATCAGCAGTATGAAGTTATTGAAGGTAATAACCACAGTTTATTCTGGGAACAAGAGCATGCCTATTTTGCTTGATGTGCAAACTATCAAGTTACTTGCTGTTAGGGCAGGTGGTACACATAATAATCATTTCAATGTAAAGGGTTAAAGTTCAAACTGATTTGTAAAACTGTTCATAGTATTTGTTTCTCAATAACGTTCATAAGCCATTTATGACAAAGTTTGGTACACAGAATTAGTGGCTTCTTTTGTAATTAGCCACATTTCAGTGTCCAGTAAAACAATTATCAGCTGTAATAAACTGCTAAGACAAACATGTTGTTTGCCACCTTCCTCTCCAGTTTACCATTAACAAGGCGTGGAATATGGAACATGCAAAGTACAACTCCAGGATGGGAACCCATGCCACTTTCATAGCATTCTAACATTTATAGGACTTGGCTATATTCAGTTTTACATCTTAATTCTCCCTGGAAATGATTTAAGATGCTTGATATATGGATGTACAGACCCCTGCGAATTATTATACATAGGCATCGGCAGTATACAAAGTGACAGGAATATATAAGAGCATTACAGTTAGTGATCTGCCAATCAATGGAGGAACATCACACATTAATTATTTGCTGCCCTCTTTTATGATTATGAAATATAGTGTAGACTTTTTCTGCAAATGCATGACAAATATTTAAATTAGTCTTTTTAATGAAATTTCATGTAAAACAAACCATAATGGCAGAAGACTTAACTGCCACACTGCCTTAATTTTTTGCTGTTATGCCACTGCCATTAATTGTATTCACTGCTTCATTAAATAAGGAATTAATAAAATGCTGCACTTGGAGCATAGCTTTGTATGGTGCTGAGACATGGACATTTGGAAAACAGATCACAAATACCTTACTGTTTTGGAATGCGGTGCTAGAGAAGCATGGAGAAGATCAGTTGGACCAATTGTGTGAAAAATTAAGTATCACATACAGTCAAAGAATAAAGGAACATCCTGTATACAATAAAATTCTGGAAGGCTAATCATATTGGTCACATCTTGCATGGGAATTGCCTTCTACAACATGTCACTGAGGAAAGATGGAAGGGAAAATAAATAGAAGGGACGAGAAGGCAAGGAAGAAGTAAGCAGCTACCGGGTGAACTTAAAAAATAGAAGTTGCAGGAATTTGAAAGAGGAGCATTATATCACACTTTCTGGAGATCTCACTTTGGAAGAGACTATGGGCCCACTACTAGACAGACTACGCATTGCATGCCCTGTTCTTCAGTAAATGAAAGGAAGCAAAAATTAAACAAATGAGTTAGAGAAAATAAATTTTATTTATTTATTTATTCTGATTTCTGGCAAAGTCATTTTATTTTCCAGTGTCTAGTTAACTCCTGTATCAATCATATTTAAAACAGACATTTCTCTGTTAAAATTATTCAACTTAAAATTACTTGACATATAGCACACCTTCCAAAATCAAGTTGTCTTCAACTGTCAAATTTTATAACAAGGAGAACTTCAAATTAACTCCATACATTTCCTCACTATGCAGTGTGATATCCAGTCATGCAAGCAGTGACTATACAACTCAATATTTTCCTGAATCTGCTGCTGTGCGGGGCTTCATCTTGTTGTCCCCCTTTCTCCCAACCAACCAACAAACCACTCCCACCAGAATAGCTCCGCAATGTACTGCATCGCCACCCCATCTGAGCATTATAAGGCTTCATCAGAAGCACCCTTCCTTTTCCATTGAGTTGGCAGTTTGCCCAACTATGAAGTCTTCAATTTTTAACTTTAAATACATACACATCTAATCAGATGATTAACCCTGGTCACCTTATGTGACAATTCTCATCGGCCCCTTCCTCATAGTGTGAGCCAGGGTAATGTAGTTGGTACAGTGAATGGCTACAGACTGGACAGTCCAGGGTTCAAATCCAGAAATGTCAAGACACTTTCTCTTCTCCAAAACTGGCCAGACTGGCTCTGGGGCCCACCAGCCTCATATGTAAATGGATACCCGAGTTCTTTGCAGGGATTAAGCAGCAGAGGCATGAAGTTGACCACTCATCTCCATCTACTGCTGAGGTTAAGAACAAGTGGAGCTATACAGCATCTCCCTCTTGATGTCTTCATGGCATGAAGAGGGACTTTACCTTTTACCCCTCCTCACTGTTTCTTATTAAACAAGAGTAAAGAGTTGTTTTAAATGGAGTACTCATTTTCCAAATGCACTCTCAGTGATTCTGCATACATCACTGTGATAATAATGTACTGTAAATATATTGCTGCAGTGTGCTAAGAACATTACACCACCTGCAGGTTCCTACTCTCAATTTTGTTATATATTCATAATATTAAAAAGGATTTCAAATAAAATTACTAGATCCTACTGAGATCTAGATTTTACGTACCAACTCTTGTATGATGAGCCAATTTTATCCGAGCTTTGTGTAGTGGGAATTATGTGGGACTAATATGAGCAAAGATTAAACTCAAGTCAGCCTTTAGTTTAGACCAACAGTAAGAAATTTTGTTAAAATCCATGAAGTAATTGTGGAAATATAAGATTGAAGAGACCGATGTGAGCATTCCATAATATTTTTATTTCATGCGTGCGGTCCACAACATTTATATTTTACCAGGAAAATTATTTTTTATACATCCTACTTTTTTAAATGACTTTAATTAAAACACACACAGAGATGCTGTGGCAGAAAAGGGTTGGAAGCACGAACCCAATCACTGCAGTGTTACAGAAGTACCTCTACAGGCTGTCAGTCTTCTATAAGGAAATTAGTTCTTAAATTGAAATCTTTATATGGCTTCTCATAACTTAATATAACATCTTACAATGGGGAGAAAATTAATTTACAGAACAAGAAAAACAGAGTTTTTCAAACACATTTTTTAATTCATAAGGGAAAATATATTAGCTGCTTGTTGTTTAAAAACTGAATACCTTCTGACCTTGTACAATAACTGCAGCTGATAACAAATTCATACTGTTGCTTTTTAAAATTTATAAAGATAAATATGAAACACCAGTGTCATTTTTATCTGAAACATGATAGTTGATGGGTAACATTTATGAATACATTTGTATTTTATTTATAAAGGGAATACAACTTCTTGACAGGATGTCAAAATTATATTTTCAGTTAGGTCACAACTGCTTCCATCTTCATACTTCATGTGACATATGTCATTTAAAATTAGTCAGTAAGTAAAGTATTTACCCCAGTCCAAAGTGACACAAGACATTCAACAACAAACCACTTGTGCACTTCTTATATTATCATGAATACTACTTGCACAATACACAGTTTATCCTAGCACCGTGTGTAGGTGAAGTCACTGGAGTGGAAAAGGAGAATCATTTTTATATTGCAGTTGTGTGTGTCTGTGTAAAAATAATGGTAACAAAAAGTACAGGCATAGAGAACAGAAGAGAAAAAGAATCCATAGTACAGGCTCTTTCTTTGAAAACCAAGACAAAGAATGGATCAACATAATATATACACATAAAATGTGCATATATATATGTCCTCATTTACACAGATGGAGAAAACTTCAGTACTTGGTTGGCTTCCATGTAATTTAAGGTTAGAAAATGATTTATTTCTTACTTCCTACCAGCAGTTACGATGTGATTGAGAATTCTGTTACATGCCATTTAGTGCCTTTCATCAGGTGACGCTTAGTAACCTTCAATTACTTACTCAGTACTATGAGAACACAACAAAATGGCTTCATTGCATATTGATTTTATGAACATCATATACAGCGTGTGTCAATATTCTTGTCAGGTTTTAATTATGTGAAATGTAAGAAACGAGCAATGCTGAAGGATAGCAAAAATACTTTGGTTGGTTCCTAGGTGATGTGACTGATTCTTAGGTTACTTAACAATGGATTTTCAGTTACAGAGTTGGGGTATTTTTAGTGTGTTATTTAGCAACACTGTCAATAATGTTGGTGCCTGATGGGGGAGGGGGAATTGGTAAAATGATGCCAGCAACAGAGAAAACCAAACTACTCAGAGAAAAACCTGTTCCAGTGCAACTTTGTCTACCACAAATCCCACATGGACTGGCCTGCAAGGTAAGAGGCTGGTAATAACCAGGGCCATCCTATGGCCTCAGGTTAAGGTAACGATATGGGAATATGATCATCATTAGTGCATAGGTAAGGATCTGAAAGGAGGTGGGTATAGTCTATTTCAAGGCCCTACCCTGGAAAAACTGAGAACAATCTCATTGAGAATAATCACCCTTGCCAAGATTTGAACTAAGTACCTACTAATTACAAGTTTTAAAGGTTACCACTACATAAAACTGAGATGTAACAGTTATGTATAACAATGAAGAGTGGTGAAAAAATAAATTCAGATGCATATGGTCCCTAAGTTCCAAGATTAACAGCATCCCAGCATTTCCCTAGAGGGGCCATTCAATGCCATGAAAAACCTGGGTTTACATAAACCCTCCCCACTGAAAGTGCCTCCACTTTGCCATAGTAGTGGGGCTTGAGTGGCCTAAGGATCCTAAGAGCTATGCTGGCAGTAGCTTGCCACTGGTAGGGTCTCTCTTGCCGAACAGGTCGAAGGTGATGGCCCAGACTAAGAGAGGCACTCTGGTCCTCCAGGTTGGGGGTTCGGTGGCGGGATGACGACCTACCCCTGTAAAAAATGCTTGTTACAAAAACTCAAAGAATGAGCCTCGGAAGTGTGAAACGGAAATGAACCTGGTGATGTCTGAGGATTGGAACTTGGATGAAAGAAGCGGCTGAATCTGCTATAGGAATGCAAGGACCTCCACAAAGGAATGATTGGTTTGATGATGAGTGTGCTAAGCCCAAACCTCAGATGGATGTATGGAATGATGGGGGATGCAGAGAGGCTGGGAGTTAGAAATTGGAGGATCAAGGCCAAGGACAGAGATTGTTGGAGGCGACTTCTAGAGTCAGCCAAGACCCTACATGGGTTGTAGCGCCCGGGAGTGAAGTACATAACCCCTGGTTGAGATCTGAACTGGGTACCTCCTGAATATAAATTTGTAGTGATGCCACTTTAGATAAACTGTTCAGTAAAAAATTCATTGTATATATTTATTTATTATTTATTTACCTTTAACTTTTAACCTTTATCTGCCAGGTTTAAACATCCACAGCACTTCATGGCCAGAAATTTTCATGCTAAGCATGGACATTTAGATTTCTGGTTAACAGTGATTCATAAAATAAAGTATATAAATTAAAGTTTTATACTTATAAGGCTGGAATAAGTACCCGATTTTTATAAAGAATCCTTTATTTGTACTTATATTTGTGAATATCATTATATACCAGTCTTCATTACACTGAATCCTCTTACATTTATGACAGCAGTTTTGTACAGTTATCTTCACTCTATATATTATAATTACATATATATCAGTGTTTTAAAAGTGTCAGAAAATTTGGTCTGTACCTGTATATTCAAGGCAAGTGTGGCCAAGTTTTGCAATTCATGACCTAAAAATTCCTGCCTTAAGCTGGTGATTTTATAAATAAGCTTTTGTTGTTTTTCAGAAGCTAAATGGACTGAGAAATGAAAGAAAATTTCCCCTCAGAGCTGTGAAGCAGGTAGTTTGTGGTATGACAAGTGTCCCACGCACTTTGCAAACCTATGGTACAGACATGTCTTTGAATTTGAAGAGACCAAATACAACAAAGTCCATATTTCGGAGATTATATTTGACCCAGAATATGACATAGAAGTTGAAGGGACTATGAACGATTAGTTACAATCTGTAATAACTAAAATGTCATTCAGTCACAACACAGCAATATATTCAATAATGTAAAGTTTGCTACGTGTTTTGGTTACAAGCAACGATCATCAGACAGATGTTTCAGTATACTGAATATCCCATACTGTAAGCACTGATCATGTCACGTCCATGTACTGAAATGTCTGCCTGATGATGGTTACTTGTAACTGAAACATGTAGTAAACTTTACATTATTGAATATACTGTTGTGTTTTGACTGAATGACACTTTAGTTAGTACTACAACACAATGGGATGACTCCTATAAAAAAAAATACACTCTGTAGGGTAATAAACAGGGCCAAAAAATGGATCACACATACAGGGGTATATAAGAATATGACATATGACAGTTCTTATACTGTATTTACAGGATCCTAACTGTCAAAGTAGAAAAAACTGAACAGTGAGACAAACATCAGTACTCACCAGCGCATCAGTAGATTCAGGAAAAATTCTAAAAAATATGTAACAAAATATTTATTTTGCTACATTTCCGCAGCCTTCTGGAGATGAGACCTGCAGAGGGCTCATTAGGTTATTGAGCATTGCAATTTAAAGATCAGCTTATGGAGTATTAGAATGACATGGGTTAATGTCACTTAACATATGAAAAGAAGACCTTATTTTCTGTCTACCCTTCACAGTAACTTCATCACTCAAATTCATGCAAGGAAACAGTTACTCATCCACATTTATTTTAATATGATATAAATATCAACAGGTGAAACAAAACAGATATATAACAAAGCTGCCAAGAAACTTAGAATCAAAATATAACTGACATAATTATCACAACTGTGTCAACTAGCAACAATCAAGAGTTGCTTCATATGATTAAACATTTAATTAATTATCCTCTGTTACTATTTAATAATATACCAACGACCATAATATGAAATGATTATTCACCTTTCCAGCTGTTATAACAGTACTATGCTGATGTTCATAAACAAAACTGTGGTCAAATCTATGCTGCACTGTAAAAGTGAGTGAACAGTTACATACATTCTACTTGGTCGCTTGCAAGAACTACTCATTTGGTGGTCTTGCAAGCACATGGCAACAGTGCAAATGATGGCTTCAACGACACTTAAAAATGGAAAAATATAGCATAATTATCCCAAGCTAAAAACAAGAATACAAAAAATATAAATCTGTAAGGAAAATTTAAAAAAAAAAAAAAGTTGTAAACATGCAGTCATGTAAATATTCAACACAACCAATAGAATGAACTGTTTATATGCATACATACATGCATCCATTCCCTGCACCAAACCAAACACCTCACATACATTAAGGAGAATAACAGTTCTCAAATAAACATTAATGATAATTTTGCTCTTATCTTTATGTAGCTCTATTATTTTATTGTTGCTGCTGGTGATTTTTGTTGCTGTTGTTGTTTTTGTTACTGCTGTGGCTGCTGCTGCTGCTGCTGTTGTGAAGATTTTTGTTGTTGCGAATGTGATGGTGGTTTTTGCTGTTGTTTTCTTGACTCCTGCTGCTTCGATTGCTCAGGTTTTTGCTCTGGCTTGATTTTCTGAGGATCAGCAAAGGACAGTTTGACCCGTCCGACATATGTATTCATTGGAGAACCCAAGTATAATGCTCCATCAAACCAATGAGCTTCACTGATCACAGACAAAGACCCATCTGTGTTATGATAACTGTGCTTAATTATACCATCTGCATCAAGCTGCAATATGGCAATACTTGGTGCACTAATTCCACGTATGGATTCAAAGTGACCAATCCAGTGAACCGCTAACTTGGCATAATAGTTTGGATATATCCTGTCAATGTGCTCAAATGCCATCTCAAATAAAGCTAGAATACGTGCAATAAACTTTCTTAGTAGAGGGAATGGTCCAAGACTCTGAAATAATACAGGGTAAGACTCGTTCCTTAACACAATCAATGCAACCAGAAATCCTCCTTGACCATCAGACTTCAAATTATCTGGAATACCCGGCAGACCATCTATGAAAATATCGTGATTTCCCTTCTTGGGGCCTTTCAAATAATATCTGTGTATGCGACTTTTTGTTGTTTCTGCAACCAACACAAAGTCTTCTGCTGGAGACAAAACAACACCATTGGCAAAATGCAGACCATCAATGAGCACTTCATTTCTCTTTGTCTTGGGGTCATATCTTAACAACCTGTAGACAAACAAATCAAAGGAACTTAAATTTTATGTGGAAATAATTAAAAACAACATAGCAAAAATATTTGGTGCCTGTAAGGGCAAAATTCATCAAACTGTTAGCAAATATACCTGAACAGTGTGTCAGCTATTTATAGACTTGAAGAAAGCATATGACTTAGTTATGAGTGAGCCTTTGCATAATATTCTCACTAAGTTTAGTATACGCATAACTAGTTACATTTCATTAAAACATGTTTAAATGAAACACACAGTAAAATAATTGACAGGCAAACATTTGTCAGATATATTTCCTATTCAAAATGGTATGACATTAACCTTTTGGCGCCAGAATTATTTTTTTTAATTTTAGCACACCCTGTATATAAAATGTGAATAATATAGGAACCAAATATGTTAGATTTATGAAACAAACTGCATTTTGAAGAGGAAAAAACGGAGAGTATACACCATGTTTAAAATTTTCAGTACCTATATTTGTTGAATAAATATATAAAATGCAACATTTAGAGGTTAGCAGTGCGGTACGACCACTATAGTCGACGTTAGGCGTCAAAAGGTTAAGGGATGCTTTATCGCCATTGCTTCAGAATTTGCCATTGGGAAGGTCCAAGTAAACCAAGCGGGACTGAAACTGAATAGGACACAGGAGCTTCTGGTATATGCTGATGATGATAATTTAGTGGGCAGAGACAAATAATATAAACACAAAAGTTTTATGCATTGCTTGTAAAGAGGTACATATAGATATGTAAATGGTGACAGAACTAAGTACATGTTCACATCTCATGAGCAGAATGCAGGACAAAATCATATAATACAGGCAGCTAATAAATCTCTTGGAAATGTGGCAATCCAAATATTTGGAAATGACAAAATAAAGAAAAGTACTGCATGCATTAAGAAATTTAAAGTAGATTAAATTGTTCAGAATCTTCCATCTTCCTGTTTGTTATCTAACAACAAAGATTAAAATACAGAACTATAATTTTGTCTTTTTTTAAAATATGTATATGGGTATGAAACTTGGTCTTTCACATTAGAGGAAAATGCATCACCACATTATGGGGACAGGTAGGTTGAAAACTGAAGTAAATAGAATAAATGAACTCAGAGAAAGGTATATGTGGTAACACACAATGTAGTTCTTCCCCTTGCGCTCTTCACCTTTTATTTTTGGGATAATTCAGTTCAGGTCATGCTCGTTTCATATATGTACCATGGGCACAAGATATAAAAACTGCATTAAAAAAAAAAGACTAACAAGGAAACTTTTTACAAGATGACTAAGCAACTGTGCAAAGCAAATAGCTGAAAAACACTTCAGATTACAGCAAATCATTCATGACAGGATCTACATTCTTGTACAGGAGGCAGACACATACAGTATATGTATATATCAAAAGTGTAAGTACACTCTTACTGAACTATATACATTGTTCATATAAAACGATGATCAAAACTAACACACTGCTCACTGCCCAACCCTCCTTCCTCCTGAATTCTACATGTCCTCATTAATTATAATGACAACCACAGCAAGTGGCCTTTGTGTATTCATCACTTACTGTTCAGATAAAAGTATGTGGTGATCCTTACCAGAGTCTAACACTAAGATAATTACCTGCTACATTTTAGAGCTTTTTTTTAATGCTTAACAAGCAAAATAATTTTGAACATGCAGGATCAACACAATCTGAGAAAACTGAATCTCTGAATAATGGTGTTCCAGAAAACAGTATGTAACAGCAATTTCAACAAACCTGCCACTTCCATCTGCGAGAAAATCAAAAACACCATCATTGAGCTTAAAGTTGCAACTTGAAGACGACCAATAGACAGTACCATCATCGGCTACATCAACGGCGTTGGGAAGTAGATTATTCTTTCCTTCAACTGGCTCATCAACTGACACAAGTTGTGTTTTTGCCCCATTGTTCACATTGACTTTAAACACTCCATAGTATGCATCAGCAACATAAAGCTGGCCATCAGGGCCAAATTTCATGCCCAGCGGTCGCCCACATTTTTCTTCTTCCCAGAAACCATCGCAGGGTCCCCCAAATTTTACCACTGGAACTACTTTACCGTCAACAAACTTGACAATTTCTCCTCCATGTACTCCTGAATACAGAACTCCTTTATGATCTTCAAACGCTTCAGGGCCACGCACTCTGCCACTATATAATCTTTCACCATTGTTTAATAACGTATTTATGCTTAATGACCCTTTGAATGGCAGTGGTTCGGTAACTTTGAATTCGGTGAACGGAACATAAGGTGGCAATCCTGGCATTAGGATAACAAGTAAAAAAATAAACGTTCCTGTCAGTAAACTTTTACCTAGGAAACGTATGAAGCCCATACCGACCAATATAATTGTTTACTTCACTTCTGGTAAACTAAACTTCGTTTTGTATAATGTGCACTGCTGCTAGTTTCGTTTTAACATAAAATTCTGACAATAAATACGATAACAACAAGAAGCTTCAATTAACGCACGCACAACTTGTTACTCAAAACTTTACGTACAAGGACCACTGACGTTACTCAGCAGGTATACCCTGACAAGGACGTGATTACGAATACAGATTTGTACGAAAAAGGATTGCAAGTGTGAAACATAAGAACATCGAATACCAATGACTTGTAGCAAGCGTATTAACCGATCGTAACCAGTAACCCTAATAGCACGGATCTGAGCACAGATTACTTCTACTGAGGTTCAAAACCACGGATAAGAGCCCCAAAATAATGGGGAAACATCTACCGCGAGTTAAGCGAGGCTACACAACCCACACTAAGGCTGCACAAAATCTGTCCGCAGTGTGACACACACGAATTATTTTAATTATCACGAGCTCGTTTAAACTCTTATCCTTTATTGCGTTTATATCGCTTATCGTTGCATAATGTAAATTCAACACCTTACGAATACTGTCCACCTCACGTGTCCATTGCGGGGGTACTATTACAACACTGTCGGCAGAATAGGCAATAATTCACATTTTCATTGTAAATGCATTTTGGGTATCCTAATAATAACTGGACTCCAAATAAAATGTATGGGAAAATATTTTCCTCTGTCAAACAGAATGGATGAATTACAATATGATAATATAGCAAGAAACACGAGTTTGAAACAAGCAAGTAAAATTAGAGTATTTATCTTATTATTTTTTCTTTTTATTACAATGGTGATACAGAAGTGGTGTATGTGTTGGACGTGTAGTGATTCACTAGGTTAGGTTCCGGACTGTCACTGTGACGGCCTGAAATTGAAACTAGGCAAATCGGCACTAATGAGTCCGGGAATTGCAAATCTGGGGACTTGTGTTCCTGTTGCATGCTTTATGTTGAGAGTCATATCCGAAAAACTCAGGAAAGCGGTGCTGCCTTCGGACATCGTGATCTAATTCCAGGAAGGCTTACTGTTGTTTTGTCTCAGCTGGCAACTGAAACCAGATCTACTACACATCTAACCATTGCAACTGCATTACTATTAAAAAAAAAAAAACTCAATTTGAGTTCCAGTGTGAGATATAAAATTATGTGGTCAGAAAAGCTAGCCGAATTAAATAATATTTTAATCGATGAAACACATTAAATGCAACATCAGGTAGATTGCTGGTAATACATTCTAGTTCCACAGAGTAAAAAGTTGCCGCAGAACAAAAAGCAATCACATGACAATTAAAGAGCGTTAAAGGGCCGATTAATCCCAGATAAGCGTAACACATCGCTGCAGAAGGATATTCGCGTCCGTGTTGCTTCGGCTCAACAGAGCCATCTCCCGAGCAGTCGGCAAGGACGTAAACTAGTCAGTTAAGTAGTTGTTTTCGGACATGCCAAGGCATTTTCTACGCGAATTGTGACGTGTACAGATATGTTTACAAAGCTTAAAAACAAAATTGCGGAAGAAGTTAAGCAGTCTCCTTTAAAATTTACCCAGGTTTGTTCATTGTATTTAGCAAACGTAAAGCTGCTGTCAGAACTTACCAATATTCAGGCAGTTTGAGCTACTGTTCGACTGCTCGGCTGGCGATTGTGATAACTCTGTTTCTTAATCTTTCAGGCAGTGGTGTCTTCATCAAGTAGTTCCGTTGTTGTACCTACCTCAAATGATGATTTTAGCATTGGGGATGAGAGTGAGGGTAAGTGGGAAATGAGAAAGATCGGATAAGGTCACTGACGTATTGGTAGAAGTGGGCGTGGAAATTGTGCTTGCTTATGGGTATTGGAAAGGTATAAACTCCTCGTATACAATTAATTACGGTATGAAATCGATATTCAACTAATTGACTTGGTAAGCGGTCAGAATGCGGTGGAATTAGATGGGATTTGGAGTACTCGTGGCGGTGAATATGTTGATGGCCCACTACCTCACAGTAGCAGAACCATTTGTTTGGACAAGCCTTTATTAAGCTACATCTGTAATAGTATACATAGTATTCTGTCATACCCATAGCAGCGTCTTTTCTTTTCACTGGTAATATAATTGTAATATGTGCCTATCACTTTACATGAGTAATACCTTCCAAACCATGTAATGAATTCAGGATTCAGTACAGCACTATCAAACACTTAAGGCCAAGCCATGGCACTCAAGTGCACTGAGGGTCACAAATTACTGCAACCATATGCTGTCACTTGTGATAATAAGAGCAAGAAAACTTGCAGTCACGTAGCTTTGGGGTTGGATTTTTATTTTACTGAGAGGTTAGGGTTTCTGTATTGATTTTAGTGACATCATGCTATTGTTATGCTTATTCTTGTGTCATATCTGATGACTTATACATATGTGAAAATGGTGTCATGAAGAAAGCATGACTGAGATGGCCAGTACTTAATAGAAACCTCACCTACCTTTCAGTTGCCTGTCACCCCTCACAAAGTTACTAGTCAGTGGTAGCAAGCTTTAAACCTTTGTGCATATTCACTGATACCATCTTCTGTAGGGAAATGTATAAATAGATCACTTGGAAGACCTAGACATAGATAGGAGAATGGTATTAAAATGGATCTTAAAGAAAAAGAGTAGGAGAGTGTTGATTGGCCAGAAATCAGTGGTGAGCTCTTGTGACCATGATAATGAAATTTTGGGTCGCATATATAGGTTTGGTATGTAGCATAACTGAGTGAGTTAGCTGTTAAGAAGGGAGTTCTACTGCATTGGGGTTGTTTTGGGTCCAGTTATTTCAGAATGAATTTTCCAGAGCTAAAATAGGTGGAACATGGTGCCATTTACTTTTCCCTCTTTACTGCTAGCTTGTGAAGGTGTGGTCTTATTACTCCATTTCTCCGTGTCTTCATTCCTAGTGCTTAAGCACAGGGACAACTTAATCTGTATGATTTCACGGTGTGTTATTTTTATTCAGTGAGTATTGAATTGACCGCCTCTGTGGTCTAGTGGTCAGAGTTTCTGGCTACAGATACAGAGGTCCCGGGTTCGATCCCCGGTGCTACCAGATTTTCTGAGTAGTAGTGGGTCTGGAACGGGGTCCACTCAGC
>Ga0123355_10001462_pt1 | contig 32886 bp, 21 predicted proteins | sample TergutEmb28metaG_3_FD_89872 | JGI IMG/M metagenome (GOLD analysis project Ga0123355, IMG submission 89872) | Embiratermes neotenicus P1 segment gut microbial communities from Petit-Saut dam, French Guiana - Emb289 P1 | ecosystem: Host-associated > Arthropoda: Insects > Digestive system > Gut ...
CGGCCGGTGCGTAAGGCTGACAACCCTACCACCATCCTGTGCCGTTGTCACGAAATCTGGGAACCTTAACTTCCTGGAACCCTCTGGGCCACTCCAGGCCTGTAACGGGACTGCTTTACCTTTACCTATCTACTTACCCAGCCACACACCCAGTTCAGTGTTCACAGCAATTATGCTATTTATAAACTGATGTGTATCAGGATTTGTTACAGCATTATTAAATAAGGCAAGAATCAAATTCAAAGTGTTCTTTGTACATGCATCACTGAAAGTAACTCTTGACAGTTAAAGTGAATGTTGGTAAGAAGTCAGAATACTTATATGATTTTAAGCTTGGGCTTATTTGAGACAAATTGGTAGAGTTGTGGAAGTTTAAACTTTGTCAGCTGGGAATATGAGATCTTACATTCCTTGGGGCCAAGGCCATTCCTTTAACTTGGGGGGGGGGAGTGCACCTGTGTTGATAAAGTGCTTATTTATTTAATGACATGTAAATATGAAGTGTGTGTGGATGAATACATGTTTGCCTGGGGCATTTATTCTACCTATGTGAATATGAGACAAGATCCCCCCCCCCAACATAAAAAAATTGGGTGGTCACTTTATAATTGTATGCAAATTTAGACACACTCTGTATTGGTTGGTATTTTCTTAAAATTAAATATTGTGAAAGATGGTGGTCTTATGTTACGGTATGTACAGTACTGGCAGTTAGAATATAATAGTGCCACACAAAGTTCAATCTATTGGAGCATGAATATTTTCTGATGATTTGTTCTTCATGTAAGCTGCAACAGACTGACTTGTCCCATGATTTAAGGTCCCATTTCTTGTTTACTTCTCTGTTAATGCAGTGATGATCGCTCGTCTGATCTGCCGCAGAGGAAGTTGAGCCGCCAGTGACATATCATCAACCACGTCTTGCGAAGTCAGTAACTGTTTTCCCTTTTTCTCTCACATTCTGTATCAACTACCAACTATAATTCACCCCATTATTGCAATATAGAAACTGAACGAAAGGTAAAGAGTGATGTGTCATGCTGCATGGTTTCAAACATTCCTGTTACAGTTTGCCAGTCTTCCTGGTGTCAAATATTTTTGTTGCAGTTTTCCAGTCCCGCTGGTGTCCAACCACATCTTATGTGATCCTCCAACTGTATATGTATTGACAATGGAACCTTTGTTACCCGGCACACTAACCCATTCAGGATTAGGTTCAGAAGACTTACTGTTTGTACTATCAGATTAGGTTTGTTGTTGTACAAGCAGAAGTTGTACTAGAACCATGCCCAGTGCTAAAACCACCAGCCCCATTCACTTGGCATGTACTAGGCTGCTCAGCATTATGAACCTGAAGATGGGGGCAGCAGGTTCCTCTGAAACCTTGTATCCACCTGCCAGACTGCTCATAATTACATTCTCCAAGTCTGTTTTATGTATGTTCCATACAAACATACTTATTTGTTGTCACAGTGTAGCTGCCATTCACGCAGTCCTTTTCATTCCAAGCCAAGGCTTGAGTTTTGCTGTACATAATCAGCCTTACCTTATACATGAGAATTATGGTCTGGAGGATTTCAGCTTCCTGGTATGTGATGGTGTATTGCTGGATAATTGTGCCTGACATTTTGTAGGAATGTGGCACCCTTCAAGATGAAGGTGGCATATTTCTTCAAAATGCTGATTGCCACTTAACCCAGCAATGCCTTGTCACATACGAGGATACGGGAATCTGTGATTATGCCATGGTGAAAATCTAAATACTCACAAGTAGAATTGGTTTTGTATGCAGTGTAGTTATGCCTGTTCTTACCCATTGGTTTGAATATGCATATTGAAATTGAATTTTCATGTATTTGGTTCCTCAGTTTTCCTCTGAACATCACCACTAACCCTTTCAAAATGGCTACCACACAGTTACTCTTCACCAAAGGAGCTGTGTCAAGCCAGATGCCATACCTGTATGATTCGTGTTTTAACTGTTGTGGTCAACTGTTGTTCAGTTAACATTTTGTTTTGTGTATTGCTGTGCCAGTTTATATGGTTTTTGCATATGTGAACTGATTGCAATTCCAGGACTGTGTAATTTTTTTTAACTTGCAGTCTGGGAACCATTATATGATATGATATGTCATATGTGTTGTTATAGAGGGATGTTACTTCATGTGACAACTTGCATCCACGTTCACTTAGACTGTTTTGTGAGAGCACAGCGCAGTACTCATGACTGTTCCTGTTTACCATGAGTTGGGGTCCACACGTTTTAGTTCACTGTACTGCAGTTAATGTTACGTTTTTACTCATCATATTTAAGGAAGATGCTGGAAATGTTTTCCTTCAGCTTGCAGATGTGTGTCACGTCTAACAGGCACATTAATTGCATGTCAGAGTTTTATAAGATAAGGAAGCTGGCAGGAAGTAACACTTAACATTTGCCAGATAAAATAATGTCCCTGTTTATCTTGACCTCTGTTGGTACAGCCCTGCCTCAGTTTGCTAAGATGTAAATTTTGTCATTTATGAGTTTTTCTTCCTGTTCAACTGAAAAGTGATGTTTTATGAACAGACATTATTTGTTCATGCTTGTTATTCAGGCGTGGTGGGCCAGGAACAGGCATCGGGCTTCCACGGCTGACAGGCACAAAAAGAGGTTCCCACCCAGCAGGTAGTGGTGATGATTCATCCATTCAGGAGGACTCTGTGGATGGAGAGGAGGCACCCAACTAGACACATAACATCAGCTAATGTCTTCCAACCTACTGAGTATTCAGTGACAGTGGTAGTACTGACAGGCTGGGCTGGAGACAGCATAGTTTGCAATCATTTGGTGAAGATGGTGGTATGATGCATGAACATCGCGATGAATGTCATGGTAAAGAAGGGACATCACTCTGTGTAGACATTTCCGCATACACAGAAATAATATGTAAATCTGAATTACTAACAGGGGGCTCAGTGGTTGTTCATTCATTACTGGTATCATTTGTACAACATTATATGTAAATTATACGAATGTATTGTTTTCTGTCAGTTCATAACTGCAGTTTTTCTTTACCCTTACCAATACTCGTCTGTGTACGATTTGAATGTTCAGAGTAGATACCGCATTTACCCTAATGTAAAATGGCTCTGCTTTGCAGGCTTCAGTTTTAAACAAAAGACTGTACAGAAAGTGTTGAACTTTGCAATGATGTGTTTATAGCTCTCCCATTTTGTCATGTGATAAATTAGGAAAATTACTTGTTATATGTTGGGGTAAATACGGTAAATTCCAATAAATTTTCTCAGGCTGTCAATGTGATAGAGCTTGAAACCAGTGTTTTGGAGATTTCGCTGCATTGGTCATTATGTTCAGTAACTGTAACTTGCTGGGATTATAGATGTTTGAGTGTGTGCATGCATTCACCTGCCCAGCGCACGCATGTGTGTGCATGCACATGCACCACAGCTTTTTTGTTAGAATCTGGATGACAGGAGAGAGGAGTCAGTTGGATATCCAGTATGGAGTAAGGAATTATCATTGTGTGGTCATTTGCACATCAGCTTCATGATCGAGGATGAGAAATCTTTGAAATAATGATTTTAAGTCAAATATGTCCTAGCTGACCCTATGATTTGTTACATCTGGACTTTTACATTACACACAGATGGAAAGAGAAAACATGTTATTCGAGTTTTGTTCTTCCTTTGCCTTCACATTTATCACAGTTAATCCTAACTATTGTCCTCTTTTATACTCTTTGAATGTTTTTTAACTTGCAGTTGTAAGTTAAATGTTACTATGATATGCAAGTTGAAAAACAGAACACAAAGAATGTTCATGTAAATATTAACATATGGTTGCATTACAAATGCACTGAAATAAAATTTCAGGCAGTGTGTTCTGAGCCAGCAAGAGTTCAGGACTAGCTTTGCATCTGGTCCTTTGAAATCTTGTGTTTTTGGTGAGCTGCAATCGCAATAGTTGGAGTGCATTAATTATTGCATTATTTAGCTCTGTGATTTAGTGATATAGTAGTATATTTTTAGCAACTTGTTCTCAAAGAAAATTTTGAAGAGCAAAGCACATTCCCCTTCTTTGTGTTTGAAAGAACAAGATAAAGTAAAATTGCTCATTCCAGAATAATTTTTACAAAGGAAGCAGTGTTATTAGGTTTGGTTTTAATGAACAGAACCTGTATATCTACTAGCAGATCAGATGGTTCCAGCAGCGTGTCAAAATGTGTACTGGTGTACCATATCAATATTTTGGAACAGGAGCAAAAAGGAATGGAAATATAAGAGATTTGGTTTGCTCCTGACCACAAAATGCCTTATTGTAATAATAAGGGAACTCTTTTTATAATTGCAATTAATAGTGATCCTTGTTATATAATAATAATAATAATTATGGAATTGATAATAATAATAATAATAATTTTGAACACTAACTCTTTAAGTGCTACATGAATTGTCCTCAAGTTGCAATTTGTACAGATTTTTTGTGAATGTTTTAAAAACTGGTGATAGGTTAAAGTGCTTGAAAATTGTATTGATTATATTAATAACCTATTATGCCTTCATTTTGTACTGTGTTTCTGAGAGCCTGGAATACTTATGTAATATTAACGATCCAAGAGTACTTAGTCCGAATTTTGTAATTTACTGTTTTTTCCATCATGTTGTTTGTGCTGTTGTGAATGGAGATGTCAGTTGTGAGTGAATGTAAATAAATAACATCATGTGGCTTCTAAACTTACACCATGACAGAATTTGTGTACTTACTTCCTGGATAGGAATTGATTAGTAAAATTGAGGATTCATTCACCTTGTTATACAGAGTGTACTGAACTATTTCTTTGGCCTCAGCTTGTAAATCAGAGAACAGAGTGTGCATTATGTGGATCAGTGACCTAATTGTATGTAGGTCTACATGTAAAGTGCCTGTTATATTTGTCAGATTTTAACCAAGCATTAAAAGGTCAACAGATTTGAGTGGAAATTCTCGTGGAAGTCCATCCATTTGGAGCTGAGTTGTTCCATGTGGGCATGCAGATGGATGAACATGACAAAGCTAATAGTTGTTCTTCACAGTCATTTTATGTGCATGCCTGAGAATGCTAAAATACATGGCATTTTTAAGGGGTTTTACCAGAGTTTGGATATGGCCCTGTTAACACATTTTTAACCGACCCTTTACAGAACACAATTTTTTTTTTCTGTACTTCAACAGCCTACATCAAGCCTGGGCCTTCCATTATTGAGTGTATTAGATTACACACAGACACAAACACCTGGTAGGACTCCTATGAACAGGTGATCAATTTATTGCAGAGGCCGCTACCTGCACAGCACACAACATACTTGAGAGATAAGCATGCATGTCCTTAGCAGAATTAAGCCCATGGTCCCAGCAATCAAGCAGCTTTAGACATACAACTTAGACTGCATGGCCATTGGGATTAGCTCATATACACACTACTTTCTGAATATAGCTGTGCAGATTAAACTAGATACCTACAGAGTGAAGTTGGCTTTTGTACCTGTAAATGTTAATGCATGATTAGCACTGACTACTGCAGAGGGCACTAACATCTGCGCAGAACAATAACCTTGCAACAACAGGGCCATGTGTCCACTTGGATGTAATCTTTAAATTCATGTTCCAACAACTGGTGTATTTGACATATGTGCTAGTAATTGTGAACTGTACTAGGTGCCAAGTGAATAATTGCTATACTGTTTCCATGACTGGATTATTTGACAAACATTCATATTCAGGGTACACTACCAAATGTTTGCCTGGTCATTGTGACTGCATTCCCACAACTTGTGTACTTTGCAAGTATAAATGAGTTGTCAGAATGCAACAAGTCATGACTAGATCAGTCAACTAACATTGGTGCGTTCCTTGACTGTCATCACATGTACTGACAGTGGGTGGTCAACATACAAGTGGCGAATATTCATACAATATGGCAAGTATTCACAAGTGACAAATGTCTGTCAGATATACCAGTCATGGGAATGCAACTTGTGGAGTGGGGGGGGGGGCATGTCCACAACAGGTGGTGGGTACCACAACATGTGTCAGCAGCTGTGATGAGTGACAGTAGTGCAAAATGGCAGTGGCCTGTGACAGAAAATTTAAAGAGGTCACACTTGCATTGCAAGGTATGAGGTTCGTATGTAATGTAAACCAACAAAATGCACACTTTTTAAATTAACATAATTCAACATGAATTCAAAAAGTGTACATTTTGTTGGTTTACATTACATAATAGTATCACAAGCACAGTAGAAAAAACAAAATATGAGCTTCTCTCAGCGATGTTGCTGAAGATTTACATCTCGTAGTGTGTGACACACTTTCGTTAAGTGATGCCTGATGTTTCGAAGGAGTGTGATGTCCTCATCTTCAAGGGTAATGCAGCTCAAGAGGAGTAGCCAGTGCAACAGGATATGATCATTTACTTATCACTTTCCCTGCAAGTCAGTGGATGAGCAGACATGATCCACACAGCTTGCTTGAACCCATCCTGCAAGACAGGTTGATAGTAATAACAGGCTCAAATGGGTTCTAGTTAAGACACAATACAACACATAGAAGGGATACTGCAAGAATAACAGACAGGTGAAACATAAATAGGAATTGTGTTAGAAATTATGGGCAGTTACAGGGACAGTATCACTTATGTCACAAATATTATTGTCTGTCATACCAATAGAATACAAGATACATCACGTGGATGTATACAGTAGGTGAATTACTGAACGCAAGTTTGATACCCACAACACAAAGTCTCCTGGGATATGATGGTCAAAGGTTCATTGTACCTTCATCTTCAAGGCTCAAGCACCTTTCTTGGACTGCTTGCTGAAGATGAAGGCACTGTAACCTTCAAATGCTAGGAACTGACCACCCCACAACACAGCGTCGCATCCTCACCGACTCCACTGTGAGAACCAGAGCTCTCACAACATAGGTCCTTATGATAAAGCACAGTGTTACAGGCAGACATGTGGTGTATTACACAGTTGTAGGTGAAAAATTTTAATAAAGTAAACCAAACAGCTAGTGGCACAAAGGGCCTGTTATGATGGCCTAAGTGCATCAGGAGCAAAGAGGACTTGAAACCATTCATTCAAACTCAACACGTGATTCTTTTGGTTATGAAGCCCTTGAGCAAGGAGAAGAGGCATGTGGTATGCGTAGTGGAGATGATGTGTGAGTTTACAGGAAGAGTTGCATATATTGAAGGATAATATTAAACATATATTAAAAAATCATGATATAAGGGTGTGGACAGGATACATATGGCTCATTTTTGTGGGTCCAGTGGTAAGCTACTGTGAACTGAGTGGCTGTCAGGTGTGTTGCTTAGTGGTGTAGCATATTACCTAGTTATTTAGCATCATGGCATTAAATACGTGGTGTATGCAGCAACTAAACAATGCTGAATCATAATACAGAAGATTCATGCGCAGTTCTGACATCACTCAATAACTAGCTGCATGGAGCAGAGTCCTTGAAAAGCTATTAGTTTCTTGATAGCCAGATTCATTGTATTTTATGTAATTGAAAGGTTTATTACTGTGTTCACAAGAGCACACCACTTGTCCCTGTCTTGAGCCAGCTGAGTCCAGTCCATGCCATCCCATATTTCTTTTGGACTCATTTTAATAGTATTGTCCCATCTGTGCCACATTCACCATCATCTTTGACTTGATCATGCTAACAGTATTTGGTGAGAAGTACAGATCATGAAGCTGCTCTTTATACAATTTTTGCCAATCTTCTGGTAGGTTTACCATAAGCAGATTAATTAAATACAAATGAAGTATTACAGTCGAACAAAACACTTTAATATTTGTCGTCCAGTGTTACATGTTGCAGCTCAATGAATGATCATCAGGCATTACATTACAAAAATTTAAAAAGAATAAGTACACATACAGTATGCACTGCATAATATAAAGTCCTTGTGTATAAAAGTCATCCTTGTGTTTTCTGTTTGAATAATTATGACAGCTAGTGTGAAATTAATATTCTGTATTTTCATTAGCTCTTCAGTTCCTGCTCATATTTAGTGAACATAATTTCATAAGATACTGTAATACCAAAAGTGTAGTGTTTGTAGTGCTGAATAGGTTTTTAGTATTCTTCGTTTCAAACTTTCACCGTGTTCTTAATGTTGTATGCTTCCTTCTGGGTAATTCCCCGGCATCTGAATTTTATATGCTGATGTTTTGGAACACTCTGTTCCGTCTTCATAGGCAGGTAGGTATGAAGTATGACTAGATTTGAGAAAAGTTGGGAGTATTTATACGGGAAAAGGTTTGGCTTGAAAATAGCCTGAGCCGATAGGAAGGAAGGTGACAGGGTAGGAGTGGTTCAGAGTATTCTGAACTGCCCCTACCCTGTCACCCTTCTTCCTATCGGCTCAGGCTATTTTCAAGCCAAACCTTTTCCCGTATAAATACTCCAACTTTTCTCAAATTTAGTCATACTTCATACCTACCTGCCTATGAAGATGGAACAGACCGAGTGTTCCAAAACGTCAACATATAAAATTCAGATGCCAGGGAACTACCCAGAAGAAAGCATACAACAGGTTTTTAGTATTCTATAACACATCAAGATGAATAAGAATAAAGTTAACTGTTGTGGACCAACTTTTCATAAAGACTGTATTTGTTTGTATCAAATATACTGTGTTCTGTGATGTGACATACTCTAGTTAGGGAAATGCATACCAGTGTTTTGGGGGATGTTGCAATCTCCATCTTCAAGGCAGGAGGTTCTGTGTGAATGTTGGTACCTCTGCCTAGTTACAGTGTGTCACATTGCAGCAAATGGTTATCCTGATTATTGCCATGAGAACTTCAGACCTTACAGCTTGTCTATTTTGGATCTGCAACCCCAAATGCAAGTTTTAAGAGTGTTTATCTCCTGTCTCGTGACATTTACCTCAGGCAAGAGATTTACTAGTTGGCATGGCATGTAATGAATGGTTTCACACATCTAGTTCTTCTTCCTTGGAGTTTGTCATGCACATACTTGGTAAAGTTCATCGTTTACAGATTTCTGATTAAGGCTTCATGGTCCTGTGTGTTAAGATTATTGTCTACTGGGGTACGACACACATACTTTTCTTGATGCCAACATACAGAACTTTCTGCTGCCATATTCTACCTCCAGAAGAAAGACATACTTAATTCTGAATTTTCTGAGTGGCTGCCATATGAAGAATGTTGTTGATATGCATCCGCAAATAAAAATAAAATGCTTCCCTGTTGCTCGTACAGTAAGGGGATCCTAGCTCACTTTGAGGGACGTACTTGGGGATAATTGTTTTTAATTATGGCACGATCTACCAACTAAACACTGCAGTTCTCATGTTGGCAATAAACGCATTGAACCAAAGTTGCTGATACCTCACTTGGGCTACTCAAGCCCATTTCGGTAGATGTAGTAAAAAACAACTGAATAGGAACTTGAAAGGTATAAGGTGCGTAGTTTACTTCTAGCTATTATCTTTGCGTTGTGAGAGATTTAAAAGTGAATTAAGGGTCATACGGATTTTAGCATGTGAATATCGCTGTGGAACGTTACGAATTCGTCGCGGGCTGTAACTTGATGCCTTACACTAGCTGAAGTTGAATGAAGGAGACAATATCGACATAATACTGTATTGTATCTTTCGAACCGCTGTAAATACTAAACAGAACACAACAGATGCTTCCTTGAAGTGGCAAATATGACTTATTGGGTGGAATGGATGTTTCTTACTGTTTAATTACTGAATTCCGTATTCTGTAGTACCATACATCCTATGCCAGTGACCGCTTGCCCATTCAGTGCAGCAACGGAGTTACTTTCCGCCGAACCGAAAAATTCGGAGGTTACATCAATGATGACTACATTGGACAAAGTGTGGTGTTATCGCCGGAAATCTGTGGAATAATCATGTGTTAAGTGCGTGAATAAGTTTTAATTTTAGAATGCACATTATTAAATGATAGCCCTCAAAAATGAATTTGTGCTTCTGTGCTGTACCACAACATTCTCTATCTGATTTTCAGACTACGCATTGATAGCTTCCTGGCAGTTGGCTGCGATCATCATGGCTGCTGAACATCAGTACTTTTATGAAGATGAAGTTTATAGAATTAATAAGAAGGGTAACATTGAGTTTGGAATGGTACTGGAAAATTCCGAGCTTGTCAGTAGCGACGAAAATTCAGATGTTGAAGAAGGAGGCAGGATGAGGAGAGGACACGTTCGTGTGGCATGGCATCCGACAGGAGTGGAAGAAGTCATTTCAGAACGAAGGGTACTTTATTTAATACAAAACAAAAATATTTGCACATATGCATTCAAAATAAACGCGTGTCTCTGATTAAAGCATTCTTTTACGACGTTTCGCCTTGAAAGTTGAAAATGTTAATGGCCTTTTACAAGATGTAACGTTTACAAAATATTATTGGAATAATCAAATGAAGGAGGCATCAGAAGTGCGTACGGATTGTTAATAAGAAAACCTAGAAGAAGGCCCCACTTTGGAGACCTGGGCATAGATGGGGGAATATTATGAAAATATATCATGGCAATGTAGGATGTGAACTTGATTTATCTGTTTCATGATAGGGTCCATTCACAGGCTCTTGTGAACATTATGGTGGTCATTCTGGTTCCATAAAAGGCAGGGAATTTCTTGGTGAGCTTAGTGACTATGTTTATGAAGAGGGACTATGTTTATGGAATTTTCTGCATCTGGGAGATTTTGTAACTAGTACAGATGTGTCTCGAGAAGTAAGACAGATACGATGCTGGTGACATGAATTATGACAAATTAGAATCATAATGCTATAACCAAGACCTGTCATAGATTGGATTGTCTCTGGTATCCTTTCAGGTACATCTAGCAGACAGATCATTGATGCCAGGAGATGTTGTGAGACGTATGATAAAAGGGAAAGACACGCAGCGTGGTTATTGTAGAGACATAAAAGTGACTGCCAGTGTACAGGTTGTTGGGACCAAACAAGTAATTCCGAGTGTAAAAAGTGAAAACCTTGTACCATTAGAGGTGAGTGAAAGTACAGATGAAGTAATTCGTATTTTATATAACCCTAGTAGTTAAAGAAGAAAATCATAATCCAAATGATATTAGATACAGTGTTCTGGCATGTGATGTTATGTAGTTTGATAGGTACCAGTGCTTCATAAGAATGTGCTTCCTCAATCTGTATGGTGTGCCGAAGGATACAGCTCATTGTTCTTAGAGATTTGTCCCTACTGACCAAACTAAATGCTATTGCATCTCAGGCGACTGAAATGTGAAGAAGTACCTGCTCTCGTGGTAACCATGATTTAACATTAGATAGAAGAAATACTTTCATCCATTTTGTAATACTGAAATATTCAGTTCCACATTTACCTCCACCTTGAAAGAATTATTTATGTATTCGAAGCAACTAGAGGTGAGTGAAAGTACAGATGAAGTCATTCTTATTTTATATGAACCTAGTAGTTAAAGAAGAAAATCATAATTTAAATGATATTAGATACAGTGTTCTGGCATGTGATGTTATGTAGTTTGATAGGTACCAGTGCTTCATAAGAATGTGCTTCCTCAATCTTTATGGTGTGCCGAAGGATACAGCTCAATGGTCTTAGAGATTTGTCCCTACTGACCAAACTAAATGCCATTGCATCTCAGGCGACTGAAATGTGAAGAAGTACCTGCTCTTGTGGTAACCATGATTTAACATAAGATAGAAGGAATACTTTCATCCATTTTGTAATACTGAAATATTCAGTTCCACATTTACCTGCACCTTGAAATAATTATTTATGTATTAGAAGCAACATTTGTGATCAGAAATATATCTTACGTACTGTGCTTTGTGAATAAGTGGGTAGTTAATAAAAGTTGTGCCAGGTGGCAGGTTTTATGTATCAGTCAAATGGTAGGGAGGTATCAGTGCTGCAGTTGGTATTACAGTGTTGTATTTTGCCAGTAAAATCATTAAAGGTAAGAAGTTTTAAAATTTGTGGCATGAATATTTAGTAAAATTGTGATTTCATAGTACCTTCTAGGTGTAATATGCAGGAACTAATCAGTTGACAGGTTATCTATGGAAATCATAACCATAAATGCAGTGGATTAGAATATTAATATTATGTTAACCTTGTAATATGATGAGACCATGGCTGGGGTTGATGTACAAGGTGGTTCAAATATGACCAGGACTGATGTCGCCAGATTTACACACAAATCAGTCCCGGTCATATTTGAACCACCTTGTAATATCATGCATTCACCGTAATATATTCCCTGCAGTTCATCTGAAATGTAAACCATGTTGAATGTGGTGTGATAGCATATTGACTAATGGGTGTGTTGGTTGCCAAGGTAAAAGAGGAAATGTACCCAGAAAGGGTAGGCATAGGAAACCCTTTTGAAGGATGCAAGTGACAGTAAGTTTTACAACAGGAATGTGACACATTTTGATCAAGTGCTTGGTTTTTATCTACAGATCTGTGGTTGGAGTTTGGAACCAAAAAGCCTTACTTCACTGATAATACAAAGGCCCGGCCTTGTTAGAATACATCTTGTTGTTTTATTTGTATGTTGGCAACAGTGAATTGAGTCTGTGTCACAACTCGGAGATGAAACTCTTTGGCGCATGTTTCTAGTTTTGTCTATGTATTTTAGTTGCTGTGACTTGTGAGTTTTCTGAGCATGTTTGGTTGGCAGCTGTGATCTGATATGGTCTGAAACACAAATAAATAATTATAACGTGATTTTATTTTTAAAAAATAATGATTTGTTTAAATAAATATTAGTATTTTGAGCTGTTGGTAAATGAACAAAGTTATATATCAGAAGAGGCATATGCAAAGGATGGATGATGCAAGAAACACCAAGAAAGCATACCAAGCCAGCTTATACCAACAGCAGCCTACAGGGAGATGCAAGGCTAAATGGAAAGATGGTGTAGAGAATGACATAAGAAAGATGGAAATTGTTAATAGGAGACAAGTAGCACAGGACAGGGATGGATGAAGGAGAGCAACTGGAAAGACACTTAGCCTTCTTGGATAATGGAGACACAGAAGAAGAAGAAGAAGAAGAAGAAGAGAAGGAAAAAAGAAGAAGATCTCAGAAGATAGATGTTTGTTTTCCTTATTTTGTGTTGCTGCAAACCTGAAATTTTGTATGGTGATTTTACTTCATTATAGGAATTTGCAACTGATATAGCAGCATGTCTGGATTCTTGGGTGGGTGGAATCAAGACTGTTCATTCCAAGTTACTAATCCAGTGCGCTGATGGATCACGATGTGTTATTAATGATGTTGAAGCAACGGGCTTGGAGGATTTTAATGAGAAGAGAGATTGTGTAAGTAAATGTATTGTGAAACACGTCTTTCTGTTCATTGAATTGAAAATCTGCTAATTTGGTAGTTAAAACTGCAGCACCTTGTGTGATTTTGATTTTGTGATAGCTGATAAAATGGAAACAATAATATGACATAAAAATATAACTTTTCTGTCTGCTTCTTGCTGCTCTGTTTCCCACCATGGGCATACCATACAACACCGAAAGATGTGATACTTACCTTGTACCATTGCCAATATGTATGCTAGCCAAGGCTGTGAAAACACTGTGCTAATATTGCTGTAGAGGGGTTTGTATGCAATTTCAAACTTGATTTTCTTATTTCTACAATTACTTGACTAAATGTCAGTTTGTAAATGTTACAGTTAATTCCCCTCAGTTTCAGTGTCTGAATATGGTAGAGTATTTATATTCATGAACCTCATTGTTATGTTTGCAATTCATGACCCCTTTTGACATTGTCATAGTTATGAATCAGGATGAGACCACGTGGCTTGCAAATTGGCTTCCCTCACACTCTTGCTATTCTGCAATTCAATTTTAGTATAGTGAAGGTCTGTTCTATATTAAGTGAGCTTCATTGCTTTTGTGCTTAATGGGAAGAGACTGTCCTTCCATCATTCAGTGCATTTTATTCCTGCATAAAGTGTATTTTGTTAAAAGTGTAATATGAATATATTTTGAGATTATTTTATATTATTATTATTGGTATTTTTGAAGTTTACAGACCCTAACAGGCTTGTGGCATTGACAATGGATTCTGTTGCTTGTGATGATTGTACACTCTGTGCAACAAAAATCAAGTGGCCTGATATTTTATACGTCCCACTCAGGCAGTGACGTGACGTACAGTTGCCATCATAATTCAAGTTGTTTTACTTTCCCAATATTTGTGCAATTGTGGTGTTTCTCTGTCTTCCATTCATTACAAACAATCATGCTGCGTATATATTAACCAAAGACACCAACACATTCGCTGAAGTTGAGGTTAAAACATGAATTAAATGTCATTAATTTCCCGAGGCATATGGCTTGCTAGCACTGCTTCCACAGATGGATCTTGCAAAAGGGTAGTTTTTTGCCATGCCCGGAGGTAGCCGAGCGCGTTAACGCGTGATGGCAATACTCTTCAGAAACAAAGTTCATTGGTTCGATTCCCAGTGTCAGCATATAATTTTTTCTTTTTGAATATGTTTTATACTCACAAACACTCAATTAAATCATGCAGTAACACATACATCAATTATTTAATTATATGTTTCAAAAGTTATCTTTGCTCCATTGGCAGGGTTATAAATGCGAGTGACGCAGATATTTCGGTTATTTTTCCTTAATTCTTTTTTCTTTGTTTACCGACATTCTGATTTAGAGGGTTCATGTTCGAATGGGACTAAAACTAGGCATGTGAATCTCATTGTTGCTTGCGGACCATAGCGGGTCACAAGATCTGACAGTGGGCTGCACAATTTGAAACATTTACGGAAAGGAATTGTTGAGTGTATGATGCATGTCTGGACTGAGGGTGGTTTCACTCTTGATTTGTTTCAGGGGTGGGGTTTGGGGATTGAAGTACTGTTGGAACGGGGCACCATGATTTTAGCTTTCGAAACAAGTTCATAATTCTTCTTCCATATGGCCTTCTAGTAGACAGTAACACATTTTCAAAAATGTGCATTTTTAAACTGATTACACTGATTATGGTGGTTATGAAAACTGAAATGCGCATTTTTTAATAATAATAAAATCAAAGGTAATGAAGAGCTTATGTTGGTTATTTTAAACTGCACTTTGCTGTGTGATCAAAATGATGGATGGACTGTGCCTTACCCCTATTTAATGGTTTGTTGTAAGAATATTTATTTAAGAATGTTATTTGAAGAAGCCTGCATTGCTTGATAAAACTTGTTATATGATTTTAGAACACTTTTACTAAAGGATTTCTCATTAAATTAAGTCAAGTTCCTTTCAATTTTCTGCCACCCGAATCAAATGTCTTCCGCAGCTGCATTATGATTATTCACAATTTTTGAACTGTGGACCAAAAGGATATTATACCTGCTGCAGATCGTCGATGAAAACGGAGGGTAGGGGATTATCTATGGACGAAAACTGACCTGTTAGAGACAGTGTGGTCATTAACCTTTATATGAGTGTAGGCTGAATCCCTCTTCATTACCTAACCACCTAAATCAGTGTAGCCAGTAAGACTTTTAAAATGCACATTTTTGAAAGTGTGTTATTGTCTACTAGAAGGCCACACGGAAAAAGAATTGTGAACTTGTATCGATAGCTAAAATTGATCTGCGCCTGTTCCAACAGTATTTCACTCCCCACACTCCACCCCCGAAACAAGGCAAGAGTGAAACCACCCTCACTCCAGACCTCCCCAGCACACGCATCATACGTCCAACAATTCCTTTCCGTAAATGTTTCAAGTCATGCAGCCCAATGTCAGACATCGTGACTCTGTATGGTCCGCAAGCAACAATGAGATTCACATGCCTAGTTTTAGTCCCATTCGAACATGAACCCTCTAAATCAGAATGGCAATAAACAAAGAAAAAAGAATTAAGGAAAAATAACAGAAATACCTGCATCACTCGCATTTCTAACCCTGCCAATGGAGCAAAGATAACTTTTGAAACATGTAATTAAATAATTGATGTATGTGTTACTGCATAATGTAATTGAGTGTTTGTGAGTATAAAAATATTCAAAAAGAAAAAATTATATGCCGACACTGGGAATTGAACCAATGTAGTTTGTTTCCAAGGAGTATTGCCATCACGTGTTAACGTGCTCGGCTACCTCCGGGTGTGGCAAACAACCACCCTTTTGCAACATCCATCCGTGGAAGCAGAGCTAGCAAGCCACACACCTCAGAAAATTAATGACATTTAATTAATGTTTTAATATCAAATTGAGCAAATGTGTTGGTGTCTTTGGTTAATATATATGCGGTGTGATTGATTGTTATGAATGGAAGACAGAGAGATGCCACAAATGCACAAATATGAGGAAAGTAAAGTGACTCGAATTATGATGGCAACTGTACGTCATGTGACTTCCAGTTTAGGACTTAGAAAATTTCAGGCCGCTTGATTTTTGTTGAACAAAGTATACCAGTGCCAGTTAATCATGAATGTTGACTGTACTGCAACAAACCAACATTTTTTTATGGAACCCAAAGTTTCGTTACAGTGTTCATTGTCAACTTTACACATCTGTTAATGTGAACATTTATTCATTGGATCTGCGTAGATTTTGGACCTTAGAGATAAGAAATAGAGCCTGAAAGACAGCAGAAAAAAATGCAGTCTGGGAAGCTTCTTAACTTCTGATTTTTACCGACTGGTTTGCAGCTGATCTGTGCACAGTGCACTGGGGGCAGTATAGAAGGAGCAGTCATGTGCAGGTTTCAGGTCATTCCTGACATTTGTATAGAGGGAGTTAGGTAAATGACAATAAACCAACAGAATGGGATGTCTTTGGGCCAGAATTTGACCCCATATCCTCCTGAATACAAAGCAACATGCTACCCCCAAAACTGCAGTGCTCATTCAGTTCCATTTATTTTATCAACCATTGCATTATTCACTAAATGTGGTGTCCACACATTTGTTTAAAAAGTAATTGTAATTATAAATATATAGTAATTAACTGTAAATAACTGGCTGCATGGGGCAGAGGTTTTTTTGAGAAACTGACAGTTCAGATATTCACGGAAGTTCTTGCATTTTTTGGAACATTAGAGCTCATTACTGCATTTACAAGCATGCCATTTGCCTTGTCCTCAACCAGATTAATAGTGTCCACCCATCTTATTTTCTGAAGTTCGGTTTTCTTATTTTCTTCACATCTATGTTTGGGTCTTCAAAATGGTCTCTTTCCATCATGTTTCTTGACCAAAATCCTGTGTACATTTCTCCACAATGCATGCAATATCCTCCTTGATATGTTCACCTTAATAATGTGTGGTGAGGAGTACAAATCCTGTAGCTCCTCATTATGTGGCTGTTTTCAGTCTCCGTATGCTTTTTACCTCATAACACTTCAGTTAACTATAAATATTGAGCATAGCAATCTACATGGAACTAAGTATTTCTTGAGAATCTAACAATTGCTTAGCTACCCAGCAAATTTCTTTCCTTGTAAGGAATCTGAATGCTGATTACTGTTTGGACACAGCTTGTAATCTAGAACCACACTGTGCACTGCATGGTGTACTGAGTGTACTTAACTTTATATTTCAGGACTGTGACTTTCCAGGCCATCGGGATGATTTCTATCCTGGTCAGACACTGTGGGGTCCGTTACATTGTTTGGATGAGGCAGAATGGATTAACTGTTCCAAAGAACTTAAAGTGCAGCGAGCCAAAACCAACAAAATTGTTAAAGTGGTAGTTGAAGAAGTAAAAACTGACTCAGTTGGAGTACACTGGCAGTGTCGTGCCTACTCCAAAGATGGTTCTGGTGCTGAGAAGGAGCAGCCCAGATTTCTTGTGCATGGAGAAGACTTGAAAAGGTGTGTTTAAAATGGTCACTTTATTTTACAGTTTGTCTTATACTTCTACCTAAACCCGTAATATTAGAGCCCTTTGGCAATCTTGCAGCATTTTGCAAATAAATCATGCCAGTGCTATGCATGGACTTGTCTGCAGGTGGTACTGGAGGTGTGTCTGGTGTGTTTTGTTTAGATCATTCTCTGTTCTGAATAAAACCACTGTTCTTCATAGAGTGCTGGTACTAAGGAAGCCATAGAGCAAAGCAGGCTACATTGTGGCTCACACAAATCACTGGTACAGCTCACCCTGGCTGCATTTACTCAGGCTAGTGCATGTTAGACCTGATGAATACGCGCATTTTTCTTGCCTACGTTGCCTCCTACAGCGGAGTTTGTGATGCCCTTCTAGCTGCCCATTCCTCCCATAGGGTTAATCATGGACATGAAGTGGCATGCAGTGTGCAGAGGTGTATGTCAGAAGATGCATTAAGTGGAACAGAAATGATGTATTGGGGTAAGAACGCACATCCACACTTTTAGAAAGGGAGACCATTCTGCTGTAAATCAATTGTTCATGCTGTCAGTCTGTGCTGTGATCGCCATTTCGCTCATACACCAAGCTGTAAGCCACTGCATGAGCACACAGGTGCCATAAGATTGCAATCTGGTATTACCAGGGTTACTTTGTTTTCTCTTATTGTGTACTTCATAATATTTGTAAGTACTGTATGTTGAAAAAGCATAACACATGCTACATATGTTCCTTGCTCTTCTGGGGTGTTATGTAACATTAGTTAGTAGTTGGTTACTGATGTTTCGGGATGGCCTATTGGTCCTGTTGTCAACGGACAAGCATGACCTGTGAAGTCGGGAGCAATAGGCTGTCCCAAAACTCAGTGCTGCATAACATGTCAGAAGATTGAAGACCTCAGCTGCATCACAGAGTAGGCCTAAAATCTTGCACACAGCTCACTACATGTGGCTTGCTAGCCACTGCCCAACAGTATCTGTTTCTGTTGAACGGTTCACGAGTAGCCAGCTTCTCAACTTTTCACTGGAGGACAGGAACAGATCCAATGTTGTGTGAGATTTGAGGGTGTGATATCCCTGTTGATGATGATCCAGGTGTCTCAGAATGTGATGCTTGTCATTAGAAGTGTATCCCAACATTTTGTCAACACCATGATCCTGTGAAATGTCAGGCTGTACTCATGCAACAACACAGCATCACATCCTAGAAGACTTGCATTCTCAGATCCAGTGCCCACAACAGTTCACACTGTTCAGAATGCTAGACTAGTGGTTCCCATCCTCTGGCCTGCAGACCTGTGTAGGGCTGCAGGTCATTTGAAGGGTCTCAAGAATCCATTTAACTTCACATCAAGTCATGCTGTTCCAGGCAGCACTTGGTGTCTGTTGTTGTCGTCGTTGGCGGCGGCAGCAGTGGCGTCTCTTGTCACAGGCCTTTACTTCCTGGTACTTCTCTTGAAACAGTGGTGATCCCCACCACTCAGGCTTCAAGTTTCACACTGCAGTAGTTTCTATAATATGTGTGATGTTCAAAGTACAGCTGTCTTGTGTAGTGAATCTGTTGAAGGTGTTCCTGATATGACTTCCAAATTTTTCCTTAAAAGTTTGTTACTATTCTGGCGGCTTCAGTTATTACTGGTATAATCTTCCACATTCGTTGTATCTCTGTACATAAACTTCTGTATATTAACTTCTCTTCTTCTTCCTTTTGCACAACATTTCTGTCTGCAGGTATTGCCACATCTATCAATATGCATGTTTTCCCTTTTTGGTTTTTAATTATTATATCTGGCCTGTTTGCTGTAACTTCTGTGTTTGTGTGTACTGTTTGATTACACAACACTGGCCTGGGTGTGTGTGTGTGTGTGTGTGTGTGTGTGTGTGTGTACCATTTGTCTGTTGTTTCAATGCCTAGGGCTTTGCATACTGAGTAGTGCAAATGTGCACAAACTCTAGCATGTCTCATTAAGTATTCATTCTTTGCCAAAATAGAGCACCCTAAGGTTCTTTGGTCAGTAGTTTCTTCATGTTATTTACATAACTGGCATTTACTGTCATTTTCTTCCTTCAAAATTTTATTCTTAAAATAGTTTTTACTAATTGCTTGGTCTTGAGCTGCTACTATTGTGCTTTCTGTTTCTTCCTTAATGTCTCCAGATTTTATCCATCAATACGATTGTTCAATAACCACCAGCTTTTCTTCTGAGTTAAATGGCAATTATCCACTTCCCTTGCCATATTTCTTTTGTTTTCTCTGCTATGCTGTCCTTTATTTGTCTTGTTCCTCTCTGTACTGCTGTCTTGAGGCATCTAACTGTCTGTAACTCTGCTGAGTTGATGATGTGTGGTACATTCTGAGTCTGAATTAGTGGATCTTCCTTGCTGTCTATGTATTCCACCAGTTTTGTAATTTCCACTGTGTAGGCTTCTTCTAACTGCATCAGGCCCCATCTTCCCTGTTTTCTGTGAACATATAAGGGATCTTCATCTGCCTTTGGGTAATGCTGTACCTGGTTGGGTAGCAGTTTCCTCATTTTCCTGTCCAGTTTCTGCATCTCTTCTTGGTGCCAGTTAACAATTCCAAAACTATAAGTGCTGGTACTGCCAGTGATTCCATTGCTTCAATTGTATTCTTTGCACGTAATTTTTTGCCCAAAACTAGTCACAGTCGCGTCAGGTATTCCTTCTTCAACTTTTCTTTCTCATTCTTATGCTGTATGTCATGGGTGTTGTCTATGCCTAAATACGTACATGCTTCTCTCGGTTCCAGTTGTTTAGCATCCATCTCAGTTGTGCTTCCATTATATATTTTGCTTTGGACCCTGCCTTTTTTTAAACATATTTTTGAACACTTTTCTAATCCAAAATTCATATTAATGTCTTAGCCAATTGCTTTCACAATTTTTATTTTATTCTCCAAATCATCCTCTCAATCTACCCAGCAGTTTCAAGTCATCCATATACAGTAAGTGACTTATTTCCCTCTCAATTCCATAGTTTAGCTTGTGTGTTAATGCAATAAGTTCTGTACAAAAGAGTAATGGTGAAAGAGAGTCCCCTTGGAATATTCATCTTTGTATGTGAATGGGTTGTGACTGCATTACGTCCTGTTTTGTTTTTAAATGAAGCATTGTGTTGTGTTCCATTTCTCCATTGATAATTTACAAAATCTAACAATTTTACTGTTCACTCCTATCATTTGTATTGACTTTTCTACCCAGCTATGTGGAACGCTGTCAAATTCTTTCTGGTAATCGATACAGGCTGTATTTAAACTGTTGTTTGATCTCTTGCGGTCCTCATATGTTACTTTTGATGTCATTAATTAATCCTTGTAACATTTACTTCCAGGGTGACATCCTTTTTGCTTTCCAAATGTGTGGAAATTCTTTTGGCTGTTGTTCCTGTTAGAGTTTTTTACATGGTTGTTAAGCACATAATGGGTCGGTAGTTTTTGACTTCCTTGCTGTATCCTGATTTTGGTAGGAAATAAGTTATTCCTGTGGTTAGCCAGTCAGGTACCTTCTCCAGTTCCTCCATTATTGCATTAAAGTTTTTTGTAATTTGCCTGTGGGCAGCTGGGATTGCTTTAAGCCAGTAATTTTGTATTTGATCATTTCCAGGAGATTTCCAGTTGTGAGCTTTTGTCAAAAATGAAGTGATTTCCATTATCTGTGTAGGCCCTCAATCCATATTTTCTATCTCTCTTCTCTTATCCATTCTGTTCTTTCATTATTCAGTGCTTTTTCTCCCCACAGTGACTTCCAGTAAGGCTCTACTTCTGCCATAGAGGGGGGGTTCTCTGGCCTCTATTCTTTGTCCCCAGGTTTCTGCAAAATTTTTGGTGTCATCTTTGAACATCTTATTCTGGATATAATGGGTTTCTCTTTTTGCATATCTTGTTTGTCTTTGGGCTTTTGCTTGCACTTTCTGCTGCAATGTCTCTGTCAGCTGTACAACTTCTCTGGCATTTGTCACTCTGTATTTTTTAAATATCTTCCTTTTTTTCCTGTTAAGTTCTCCATTATCAGAGCCTGTTCCAGTTTCAGCTATTATTGATAACACTTTTCTCCAGTTGCTTATCTGTCTCTGCATTCTTATTTTCCAAAAATTTTCATTTATTCTGTTTTTGGTTCGTTTGCTAGGCTGATTCATTGTTTGTGTCATAATTGTGGCTGCAGCATTTGTCAGTCAGGTTTTTTATGTCTGTTATGTCTGTTCCATCTTCTAAAAGTTTTCAATTATTCCATTTATTTCTTCCTTAAATTTATCAATTTGTTGTTTTCTTTCAGTTTTGGTAGCCTTTCTCTTTCTACATTTGTAGTAGCCTCACCTTATGCCACACTATTTGAAGGTCTTCCGTGAGCTTATTCCTAACTGTGTGCTGCTCTCCTTCTCCTCCTGGGTGTTTGTTATTCTCTAACTTAGCTAAGCCATTATTGTTAATTTTCAGGGACTCTCTTCTGGTGCTCTTTATCATTCACATACATTTTGTCGCAATTCGTTCGTTTTGTGTGATCTTCTGTATCATTCCATGTTTTGAGTGTAATATTTTCCTTTATATCATCAATTTCAACAGCTGTTATCCTTTTAGCTTTTAAAATGTAGTTCTTCTGGTTTAACAATAATTTTGCATCTATATTTATTCATGTCATTGGATTCCTGTCTCCACAATTCGTATGCTTTCTTATAGTTCTTTCTAATGTCTTTTCTTTGATGTACATGAAACACCACAATACTTTCTTCCTCTCCGCTTGGCTCCATTGAATTTGTTTATTCCATTCCTTTCCATTTTTTTTGCCCGACTCTGATATGAGGTGGAATTCGAGATGATCCATGTTGAGTTTCCTTGGTATGGTTACCATTCTCTTCAGTGCTGGTAGAGTACCTCTGCTCTTTCCTTCTTTCTGGTTTTGTACTATTTTGTTTTCTAATCACCATCACTGTCCCACGAGTAGTTAGGAATGTCTTGTGTCCATTGCGGTATAGCCCTGCCTGCCACAGTAAGGCTGCTTGAAATCAAGTGTCACCACTTATCAAAGCTCACTGTCCTTGGTAACCCTCCACGACAGTTCCTCTCTAGTCTCCCTCAGCTCGGTAGTGCATACCTGGGACGAGGGTTGTGAGGGTTTATCATCATCATCATTTTCTTCTCTCAATCTGCTGTGTTCTGTTAAATCAACAGGGCCACCTCCTGTAGGATGTGATTCCTCATTTCACAAGGTCTTGAGCATAGAGAGGCATTATATTCACATCGCATGCCACTAGAGAGGGTGAAGGCAGATCCCTTCCACACTCCTTACCCCATTATCATCATCATCATCATCATCATTTGCGGTGGTGGCAGTGGCAGCAGCTGCAGTGGTGGTGAATAGACTGTGAATTTTCTTGCAGTTATCCAGAAATTTTTATAGCTTTTTGTCATGTAGTTTCTCAATTAACAAAGCCTGAAATACACCTGTTAGTGCTTCAGATTCTGCAGATTTTTTTAAGTGAATGTGGGGCCATCTGAAATATATAAATACAACAGAATTTTCCATTGGTGCAACTATAAGCTTTGTTAGCATCAGCACTCATTAATTATTTTGACAATGCATAGTCGTTGTGAAGGAAGACTGTGCAGATGTTATGTAACATACAGCGCTGATTCATATCATGTTTTAATCCCTTGTATGTGTACCACATATGTGTGTTGAACATCCTTGTCTGGGAATAACTGTTGTCAGAGCCTTAAGCAAGAGTTGATGGTAATAAAGTCCCGTAGTTTTGCCAGAAGACAAGTTTATTGCATTTGTGTATTTTTAATTAAGCACATCAAGATGTCCTAATTTAGGAGAGGTCTTCATAGTTGGAAGATATTGAGAACTACTGAATTAGACAGTAACCAAGTAATGCTGTGAGATGTAGTGTCCTCAGACCGGTATAGAATTTGTGTGTGGCTTGCCAGCTTTACAGCAAATATTTTATATTGTTACAGAGAAATTTACACGTACAAATGCTACTCGCCGAGTCCAGCAGAGCCATGTTTACGTTACACTCTTTGATTCCAGCATACCGATTTTCAATTTTTTGGGGTGCTGTTATGTATAGTGTAAAAATTTATCTGAATGTCCAAAGAATTCAACTTGCATTTTGGCTCACACATATCTAAAAATGCTGTCAATTATTAAAAGAAATAATTATTTACAACTAATTGATGCTAGAATTGGAAGAAGTGACTTTAAATTTCCTTGATTGTAGTACGAGGGATGGATGTTCAGTAAGTTAGGTTTCCTTTGTCATGAAATGAATGGTCATTACATTGTTTACTGTAGCACAATTATTGCACTTAAGTATTTTAACTTTTTGGCATAGTCCCACAGCACATCATTGCATTTGTCCCACTTTGACATCAGAGTGGAACTTCTGTGGCAGTAAAAATTGGGCTCTTGCATTTACAGTGTTTTTTGAACACCAGTTTCTGTTTCTGTACTGTTGTGGTGGCATTGGTAGCCTATAAAGTATTGCTTCAGTAGCCCAAACCAAGATGTGTTCCTTCAGCATGACACACTGGCCCCACGCAGCGCACTTTGGACACAAGACTTGTTGCAGTCATTTTAGTGGGAAGATCTAAATTAGCCATCCTATAGTCCTGACATTCCCCTGGTCGGACTGGCCTTTGTTTTGGCCAATGAAGCAACACCTGGGAGATCACAGACTCCACAGTAATGAGGAAGTGGAAGTGGCTGGTCCTGAATGGTTGGCGAATACTAGAGCCTAATGTACACAGCAGCAGAACTTGACAGTTATTTGAAAATGGAATAAATTCTTACATGTGTTTTGGGGATTATGCTAAACCATAATGGTACATTATTGGAATAAATTATCATTGTAATAACTTCCTGGTCTAATTTTTATGACTGAGGGAAACTTACTTGTTGCACATCTGTTGTTGGTTGTGCTGCTTTTGCCTTTCGCCTTAATGAGACTGTGAGACTGTTTAGTCTGGTAAATTTGTACCAGTGTTTCAGATGAACTTACTGCCTCCATCTTCTGGGATTCCTTTGACATTTTTTTTATGAATACATATTGTTACTTCCCGAAAGATGTAATGTTATTATTCTGAGAATCTAAATATATATTCTTGCTGCAGGCTTCGTTTATTGAATGTGTTTGAACCTTGCACTTTACAAGTTGGTGATCGTAATTTCTACACATTTCGAGAGAATGACACCGTCGTTACAAAAGAACACTGGCGGCGTGCGCAACGTGATTCTGTACTGGCTGGCAGCTCTCTTACAAATGGACCTGCTTGCACACTGCAGCAGAACAGCCCAAAGGAGAACAGGAAGAAAGGTAAGTCAGTGAATTGTTACTGAGGTGCTCTAAGTGTTTTGCCATTTTTGGTAAGTTTGTATGTTATTTAACAATGCTTTCCATTGCTAAGATTATTTAGCTTCTGGCAACAGGTGATAAAATGAGATTGGAGCACTGGTGGTATGTAACTGTTGAGAAAACCAACATACCTGGGGGAGAACTTCCAAATGCTGCTGTGTCTACCACAAATACCACATGGACTGGTCTGGGGGGTTGTCCATAAGATTTTGATGTGACTAGTACCATGCTGTGTTCAATGGAGCCCTTATCATGTATTATAGCATGCCCATAGGAATTTTCAGATACTGAGAGTAGCTGTGAATGTACTAATTTCTCAGTTTCCGGAAGTTGGCATGGGGTTATGCTCTGCCTTTCGTCTTGGACAGGGGGCTAACAGCTCCTTGTCATGAAAACTGTGTTATGAAATGTTACACAGGGCCTTGTAATTGACTGGACTGTTGTGAGAATGGTAATGAACCCCATAATTCCACCAGTGGTGGAGAATATTTGGGGTACCTGAGTGCTGCTTAATGAAAAAGGTGTTTTTCACATTGATTTGATTGTGTGTGAGTTTAATTCATCTGCACTGGTTATAAGACCCATATCTGGTGTGAACAACAATATAAGTGCCTGCACTGTTTTATGCTGTACACGTAGTGCAGAACGAGCAGCAAGACAGACAATTACTCCATACTCTTACCACTATGTAGAGTGGCCATGGCCATTGGAATGATGTGCAAATGCACTGGTTGAGTTGCTGGTTACACTTGGAATCCTTGTTCTTAATATTTTGTTTTATTTTTAATTACATATATAAACTTGAATTTATTTGAGTGTTATTTCTTCTGTACAATTTTAGCTACAGTATAGTGCAGTACTGACTAGGACAGCAACCATATCATTGACAGAGCACAGGTACTTCTTATAGTTATGTATAGCTAAAATGTATTTTTGGCCATGTCTTCTTATGTATCTAGCTGAGAAAGAAAATGTCTTCAGTATAAGTTGTGGATATCTGTAGAAAATATGTAATATTTCATACACAGTACTGGCATGGCAGTGATTTGGAGAAATTCATAATATTAACATTACCACTGGATGGCATGCCATGGCTTAGGTGTTTGGTTTATGGTGTTTCAATGCAGAGGCTGGCCTTTATCCCAGGCAAGCATATATTGGATTTGAGGTGGACAGAGTGGCACTTTGAAGTTGTTGCTGTCAGTAGATCCATTTTTCTGTAACAGTATCAATCCACTAATGCTCCATACTCATTTGTTTATCAGTCACTTCTGCTGTGTAACCATAGAGGCTGACAGTGTTGTTACAAAGTACACTTAACCACCACCATTCATGTGTGAGGCCTACCCCCTGATTTAACACCATATCACAGTACATGCTCTTCCTTGCTGTTGGAACAGCTAGGACCTTGATGCTGTCAGCTAGGGTCTGTTGTCTGTGGGCTAATATTGTGGAGAAAATATACATATCCTATCAGAAATGCAAGTCCCTATCCCTGCAGATGTGGCTTATTAACACAACTGCACTTAAGCCCAATATATTTTAACTGAAATTCATCAGTTACTGGTCATAAACTTCTGTCTGTCATCCTGTTGGCGCCTGTCTGGCCAAGATCACAGCAGTTCCCAAGAAACATCTAAAGACAGTAGACACATGCTGTTGAAGTGACACTTTAAATACGTGCCCTGTGTTGCATTTCCCTGTTCCTTTGTGGCTATAGATCAGTGTTTATATTGCAGTCCATAAATATAAATACACTCTACAGTGGCCAAGCATGGTGGAAATGATGCCAGTCAAGGGTGCCACCCCCAGTGCCTACTGTTGTAATTTCCTGCATGCCCCTGTGACCTATGTCAACCACTGGTTTCACTTGTAACATTTGATATTTTAGTGGATTCATCAGACCCTACAAACCAACACACTCCATCACATACTGATGTTCTGGGGGCAGTCAGCAAGAACCAGTCCACAGCAACTTTTCAGTCAATGCTAGCAACAGTAGCAGTGACTAATGGCAGTCCTACACCAGGTGTTGAGCACATGGATGACTGGGACACAGAGGACACTGCAAGTATGTCAGACACAGCATCTGTCAGCAGCGGCTGCAGTAGCGTTGGCTCGCAGGGTAAGAGTGCTGTTGTGTGCTTCTGTGTAGGCTACTTAAAATGAGCTTTATGGGTACTGTAACATACAGATGTTCAACAATGATTGCACATGAGTACTGTCAGCACCATTGATAAGAACTTCTTCTTTTGTCATGAAAATACTTAACACAATACACTGCTTTTTGGAAGCAAACTGCTGCCTTCTTCAGGTTATAACCATCCCTTCGCCAATTCTTTCTTTGTGCCTGGCTTCGCAAAATTTGTTATATCATTTGAGCTAGAATGTTATGAAAGTTACTCAGTGAAAACATCAGGTGTTTCTGTAGGGAGTATCTGTTCATTTTGAAATAAAATACTGCCAGCTTGGTTGTAGTGATAAAGAGATCTGACTGCTTGTCATGCAAAGTACCTGTGTACATCTCCCTTCTGTGATGTGCTGTGCAAATCAGAGTAATGCGTATGACTAATACATCGTATGTTACATTCTGCATAGGCTTCATGTTCTGTTTTGTGGTCTGCAGGGAAGAAGAAGCGCGGGCCTGCTCTAATGACCAAAGTTCTGAAAAAGAAGAAGTTGCGCAGAGCCCGGAAACGAGCTCCACTGATGACGTTGCAACCAGGGCAGACTGTTGTGGTGGAGACACTGTCTACTTCATCTGTTGCTGATGTTGTCTGGCAGGTGAGGAAATGTGAGCTTGCAAGTTCTGATGGTAGTGTTTCTGATGATTCAGGTTTCCTAGTACATGCCCTTTTTTGTTGGGTGAGTAGTTCCTATCATTTGAAGGATTTTACTGCCTTCATTTTCAGGGTCAAGGAGTCTTCTTGAACTGCTCCACCCTGAAGATAGAGGCAGTACATTCATTCAGAGTGTTGGAAACTGCTCATGAAATGACACAGTGTTGCATCCCAGATGACTTGTGTCTATGCCTGTGAGCTTCACGCTCAGTTGATATGTTACCATCCGCAAACTCACTGCTTGACACCAGGCACTAGACATAAGGCCCTATTGAACAGAGAACTGCAGGTTGAAGAATCTTAGGCAGCAACAGGTATTTTTCTCTGCCACTGCATTTGGGCTGGTTCAGGGGCCCATCAGCCTTCTAGCCCTTGAATACTCATGGTATAGCTGTTGGAGTGTAAGGTTGGCTTCTCATTTCCATCTAGTGGCAAGTTTAAGATTACATCGAGCTATACCTCCACTCCAGACACATGGCCATAGCATGACACTTAAATGTAGGGCATCTGCACCTTTTACCTTTTCCTAATTCAGTACTGATACATTACACTTTATTTTTCCAGTTTAGTTGGGCAGTAGGTTTGGCAGTAGATCAATTCTGTTGATAGAATAGTTGACTCATTAAAAGCAATTTTAATGTATGCTAGGATGGAAAATTGAAATAAAAGTAAAATATATTTACAAAATATTTCAATCAGTAAAATACTCGTAATACATCACAGCATGTGCTGGCTCCCAGGTGTTCTAGAAGCTGATGTGTCATTAATTTCTTCCTCTGGGAGATCAAAGTATCACATGTAGGATGTGTATTCACTGTGGACTGTACTGAAAAATATGCTGTTGGAGTGAAATTGCTGCTACACAGAATGCTGGAGAAGGGAACTTCTACTGCAGTTCTGTTCATTTTCTGGCAGGATGGTTCAGTTGAGTGTGGAATTCCCTCTACCCAGCTTTATCCTATCCACCATCTGGATGATCAAGAATTCTTTCCTGGTGACTTTGTTATTGAGAACAAGGATGAGAGCTGCATGAGAGTATATGGGGTAGTTCAGAGCGTTGACCATGCTGGGAGGACAGCTAGAGTGAAATGGTTTAAAACCTACACTTCTCAGGAGGAGCCTTGGTAAGTCTTACTCTATGTTGTGTATTACAGAGCACCAAGCAGTCCCACATTATGTAACCATACAAGGCTGGGACACTTAGGAGGATGCGAGGCAGTGGGTTAGTGAATGGAGATTGAAGGCTGCTGTGTGAGTCTCATTGGATGACTGTGTGATTTGTTTTAGATTATCAGTTACAGGCTGTCAGGCATGACTTAACATGAACCCTCATTTCTGCTGTGGGCTTTGCAATGTAACTATATCTCTGTTGCTTCTGTGAAGCTCCAGCATTCTGCACATATGTAGTCTGGAAAGGCTTGATGTCAGTTTCGAAAACATCAGATTACTTGAATTGCGTGACACATCTGTCAGCCCAAGATTTTATTGTATTTCACTGCCTTTTCACTTGAAATTGAAATAGGTCCAATGTCTGATGTATGCTGTGTATAGAATATGCATGTGGTTGTTGGAGTCCAGAAACGTAGTAATACTATCGTGTGTACCCAAGTAAACGATAAGATTTTTATCCTAATTCAGCTTCAGAAAAATTTGGTGGTCATCTTATGATCACCCACGCATTTATTGTAGGATTACTACCATAAAACTTGGTGGTCATATTATGATCACCCACGCATTTATTGCAGAATTACTTCCGTAAAATTTGGTGGTCATCTTGTGATTACCCACACATTTATTGTAGGATTACTACCATAACATTTGGTGGTCGTCTTATGATCACCCATGCATTTATTGTAGGATTACTTCCATAAAATTTCTCTTGTTTAGAATGTCAAGCTGCACTGCCATTTTCTGCAGCTGTGCAGACAAATTACATGTTGCAAAATGAACAGCCGTACTTACCATCATAGTGACACTGTTAGTGGCAACAACTGTGTAGATGCAGAGTAGTGTAACCTGACCTTTGGGTCCTCAACTTTAACCACATGATTACAAATGCAGCATGAGGACATGAATTGTACTCTTAGCTGTCATCACAGGATTGTTAACTTAACACCAGGGACTTCCAAAGAAGTATCCTATTATACCCGTGTTCTGTACGGGTATGTCCTGAAACTGAAGATGGTGAAAGGAGGTCTTCTTATATGCAGATGCATCTTATGTTTGGGTAAGTACAGAAATTACACCAACACTGTTGATTTTCAGCCCTGCAATGTTGGAAGAAAATGAAGTTAGTGTGTATGACCTGAAGGATCACCCTGACTTCCAGTACCGCCCTGGCACTGTCGTGATCAGGGTAGCCAACTTTGAGGGAGAAGATGCTAACTCCACAGCCGGCCAAGTTTTAGACAATTACCCAGAAGGAATGGTAAGGATTTTAATTATAGTTCTTAATGAAAGACTTTAAATGCCATCATATGAGAATAAATTAGCCGTCATAGGCATTGTTGTGTTGTTGTGAGTTATTGTGCCATGTTACATGAGACCATTTGCAGGGGAATGTACCGACATCATAACTGACAGTGGCGGCTTGTGACAATAAACCTATCATCCTTGGCACCTGTTGATGCAGCAGTGATTGGCAAATTGTTTAGCATTCTCTACACTATTTTTTAATGTCTTGTAGACTGAACTGGTTTCTATGCAGTATGCTGTATCATTGCTTGTGTAGAGCAGTCACCTGGATAAACTTAAATAAAATGTGAATATATTAGTGTTCATAAATTAAGTCTAAAGACAGACCTGAAAATTGTCAAGTACTTTTACAAAATGAGACTTGCTGAAAAGAAAAACCTTACTCTTGTCTGTATAAAAGTGAGTTTAGTTTGTTCATTCCTTGGTAGGTCACGTATTTCCTGCAGGATCATGGGAGATTGCACAGCTCCTATTATTGACCGGCCAGCCTGGAAGGCTGTGTATTCATTACAGTTGTTGGCAATTCATGTACATCTTATAAGACAAGCATGTAATGCAGAATATACTAATTATTATTTATGTGTATTACCAAATGTTTATCATAACATATTAAAGGTCACGGAATTTTACATTGCCCTGGACTGGTTTAAATGCAAGTTTTTGTTCAAAGCTGTGGTTACAAATGGAAACCTTGTCTAGGGTGTTAGCATTAACCATAGAGAACGGTGATAGAAAATACAGCTGTCTCAAATAAAGAAGTGTGGCTTGAGTAAATAATGGGGAGTTATTTTCAATTGCTTCCATGGTGGTTCTCAAATGTTACTGCAAGGGAGCAGTACAAGTCATGTGTAAAAAGGCAGGGTATTTGGTGCACATTTGGAAGTACTTACAAATAATGCCATAAGTAACCAATTTTGTGACCCTGCTGTCTGCTGTGGTCTCCTGGCTTATGATGTGCGCAATCTGATACATGTTTACCAGCAGTTAGAAGTCAATCTTGAAGCAGTCTTCCCTTTTGCCGTCGACATGCCAAGTCACATGAACAAAATCAGAGCTGAGGGACCAGAATTATCCCTTCCCTGTCCTGTGTCAGAAGACTTCTGTCTTAATTTTCCTCTAAGACATCACTGTTGGATGCCTTCTGGTGCCACCTCTGGATGTCCTGCCAACTTATGTTATGGTATACCTCAGTTCTGTATTCTGTGGCATGTAGTGTTTCATGTCTAGGAACTGGAAGTGACAAGAATTGTATATTTGCACAAACCAAAGTTAATACTACTACTGCTACCACCACCACCACCACCACCATTCAGGATGGGTGGAGGAACGCACTTGGGCGTCTGCCGGCCAAAGTCAATAAACATTAAATTTTGTGACTAGTAACATATACTGAAAAAAAATGCTGTTACATTTCTACATTTTTAATTTATTATTTAATTATTAAACATTAAAAAATCAATGTAAATGTGAAATACATAAAAATGTATAAGTCTGTACCAATCTGACATTATGTTTTATTCAAACTGTCACATGAATTACATTCAGGGATGGTGCTCTCAGTGTAGGAAATCACAAAGTATTTGTACAGCATTTAGACAGTGAAATGTGGAGATGTGAAGTCAGTAGTGTGCTGAAACATCACTTTACACAGAAATAAATAAAAGATGTTAACTGGATCGCACATGTCTGGGCCAGTGGCAACAAATTGTGCTGATGCAGCACTTAGCCACGAAGAGCACTGCCAGTAAAACACACACACACACACACACACACACACACACATATATAATATATATATATATATATATACAGGGTGATTCAGGAGGAATCTGCACTACTTTGGGATGTGATAGTATGAGTGATTCTAAGCAAAAAAGTTCTTACGAACATGGGTCCGATTTTGAACGGTTACAGAGTTATGGGCATTTTTAATTCCCGTACACGCCCTCATGTGAAACGCGCTTTCAAAACAGCTGGTGTCTGGTGGCTTACTCTTTGCATTGCAAGCATTACTTTTGCCAGCTTACTCGCACACAGTCCAGTTTCCTTATCTCGACACTTGGGGAATAAGGGGAAGGTGGGGTGGGTATTCGCCTGGCTACAAGCTGATGCTACAGTATTTTGTGAAGTGTACAGTAGGGTTTAATTGTGAGTGGCGCGTTACGGAACGGTTCGTCAAAATGCCGCGTACATTCACACATGAAGAGTATGCGGACATGGTTTACGTGTACGGGTACTGTAATGGCAATGCAAATGCAGCTGTGGACGAGTAC
>Ga0123355_10001463_pt1 | contig 32872 bp, 28 predicted proteins | sample TergutEmb28metaG_3_FD_89872 | JGI IMG/M metagenome (GOLD analysis project Ga0123355, IMG submission 89872) | Embiratermes neotenicus P1 segment gut microbial communities from Petit-Saut dam, French Guiana - Emb289 P1 | ecosystem: Host-associated > Arthropoda: Insects > Digestive system > Gut ...
ATCCAACATATGATGTGGTATTCCTTCTCGCTCCGCCATTGCAGGCTTAGCTGTACCAATATCCATGCCTTTATATATCTGCATAGAATCTACTGATACGATTTCTCCATCTATCATTTTAGCCAACGCAACTGCCGTTGGCGTTTTACCGCAAGCAGTTGGGCCTGTTATTACTACTAAAGGCTTCATGTCCGTTTAAACATTTTCTCAATTTCCTTCCGAGTCAGCCTAACCATGGTGGGCCGCCCATGGGGGCAGGTATATGGATTATCCAAGGCCAGCAATCGATCAATCAATGCGCTGGCTTCTATCATAGAAAACACATCCGACCCTTTTACTGCTGCTTTGCAGGCGATCATCGCCAATTCTTCCCGTATTTGAACCGTTGGGGAGTTTTCACCGCCTGTCTCAAGTTTAGCCAGCAATTCGGTAAAAAATGCAAAATCCGTTGGGCCTTTAAGAATCAGTGGGACAGCCAAAAGCATGAGGCCATCATCTTGCTTTACTTCAAATTCAAAGCCAAAACTCTCAAAAGATTCTTGATATTCCAAAGCAGTGGCCATTTCTTTAGGGCTTAGAGAGATAGCCACAGGTTCTAACAATGCCTGAGCGGGAAATTCATTACTGTTTATCAGCAAAAGATGCTCCTCATATATTATTCGCTCATGGGCAGCATGTTGATCTATTAAAAATGCCTCATCCCCACGGGTTGCAAGCCAATATGTATTAAATATTTGACCTATGATCGTAAAATGGTGAAGGCTTTGTGCCGGAGCCGCTGTCAACACTTCTTCAGCCAAGTTTATGCTGGACGAGTACTCCATCTCTGTGCGGCTTTCTTCCTCAAAAGTCTCCTCGTAACCATTGTCTTCAAAATCTTCATCGAAGCGTCTCGTACTTATATCCTCGTTTATTTTCTGCTTTTCATATGCAAATTGTGCTTCGGGTTTATCTTGTTTTGCTTCTTCCTGTGCTGTCTGCACTGGGATTTCTATTTGTCTGATACTTTCTTCTTCATACAAGGGCTTAAAAGCAACAGGTTTTGACCTAATCGCAGGAATCAACTCATTGACAGAAAGCGCTTTGTTTAAAGCCTCACTTACCTGCCCATACACCTCACGTTCGTCTGCAAACCGAACCTCCATCTTAGTCGGATGGACATTGACATCCACCTGATCCGGCGGCACCTGCAGATGCAATACACACAAAGGAAAGCGGCCTACAGGCAATCGAGATTTATATACATCTTCCACCGCATTTTGTAACAGGTTACTTTTAATATATCGGCCATTGATAAAAAAATTTTCCCCACTGCGGCTGCCTCTAGCTATTTCAGGTTTACCAATATAGCCAGATACAATGCTACTATCGGAAGTTTCTACAGAAATAAGACCTTTTGCTACGTCCTTGCCATAAATATGATAAATAGCTGTTTTTAAATCTCCATTACCGTTGGTGGTAATCATCACCTGGCCGTTACTGATATATCTAAATGCCAATCCCGGGTATCCTAATGCTAACCGCTGCATTAAATCGGTTATATATCCCGCCTCAGTCGCAGGCTTTTTCAAAAATTTTAATCTTGCAGGCGTATTAAAAAAAAGATTAGATACATTAATGGTCGTACCTTCGCTGCACCCCAGTTCTTGACGGGTTACTATAGTGCCTCCATGAAGTTCTACCCTCGTACCTGCGATTGCCCCTGTCGTTTTAGTAATCATTTCAACATGAGAAACAGAAGCGATGCTGGCCAAAGCCTCTCCACGAAACCCCAAAGTCCCGATACGATTTAAATCCTCAATATCTGCAATTTTACTGGTGGCATGTTGGGCAAAAGCCAAATCAATCTGATCGGCTGGGATACCGCTGCCATTATCCGTCACTCTGATAACAGATAAACCACCATCTTTAATTTCTACTGTCAAAACCCCAGTACCGGCATCAATCGCATTTTCTGTCAATTCTTTTACAACGGACAAAGGGCGCTCCACTACTTCACCGGCAGCAATTTTATTGACTAAATGTTTGTCTAACTGCCGGATCATTTTCATGAAGGTGCCTCCGTTAAACTTTGCTGTTCGTAATTTTCTTCATCAAAAAATACTGCATTAGGCGGCTCAATATCTGTTGTATTAATAAAACTATTAGCCCTTTCCAAAGTCTCCAAAACCTTTCGTGCCCTGCGAAGCACCACTACCGGAAGGCCTGCCAGCTTGGCCACTTGTATACCATAACTTCTGTCTGCACCACCACGCACCATCTTCCGTAAAAATAACACATCGTCGTTTCCAGAATCCCCTAGTGTAAAGGAATAATTCCTCACCCCGCTTAGCCGCTCTTCCATAACCGTGAGTTCGTGATAATGAGTGGCAAACAAAGTTTTTGCGCCAATGCATTCTTCGCTTGCAATGTATTCAAGCACCGCCCAAGCAATAGATAATCCATCAAAAGTACTGGTGCCACGTCCAATCTCATCCATTACAATAAGGCTGCGCCGTGTAGCGTGATGGAGAATATGGGCCACTTCTGTCATCTCTACCATAAAGGTACTTTGTCCGCTTGCCAAGTCATCCGAAGCCCCTACTCTGGTAAATATTCGATCTACCACACCAATTACAGCTTCTTCTGCAGGCACAAAACTCCCTATCTGAGCCATCAGGGTAATAAGCGCAACTTGGCGCATATAAGTGGATTTACCTGCCATATTGGGCCCTGTGATAACCGCCATGCGCCTGCTGTCACCATCTAAATGCGTATCATTAGGGACAAAAGAATCAATCTGCTCCAATACAGGATGCCTTCCATTGCGAATATACAATGTCTCTCCATCATTAATCATGGGTTTACAATAACGATTACGGTCTGCTACCTCTCCCAAAGACTGAATAGCATCCAAGGAAGCAATTAAACTTGCAGCAAACTGTACCCGTTCCATATTGTGAATGATTTCTTTTCTCAAACCTTCAAAAAGCGTATATTCCAGCTCTATCCGCTTTTCGTCAGCCAAAAGGATAGATTCCGCAAGCTTATCCAACTCAGCTGTAGTATAACGTTCACTATTTGCCAGTGTCTGCTTGCGCACATAATGCGCTGGCACTGATGCAATGTGAGATTTAGTGATCTCTATGTAATATCCAAACACCCTGTTATATCTTATCTTTAAGTTTTTGATCCCGGTAGAAGCACGCTCACGTTCTTCCAACTCCGAAAGCCATTTGGTGCCGTTTTCTCTAACATCTAATAGTTGGTCAAGCTCAGCATTATAACCCGATTTAATCAATCCGCCTTCACGTATAGAAAGGGGCGGTTCATCACTCAAAGCTTTTTCGATTAATCCATGAAGATCACGCAAATCATCAAAAGTATGATACATGGATGTATTAAGGGATATCTTAGTTTCCTTAAGCTTCTCCTTTATATATGGAAGATGAGCTAAAGAAGCCCGTAAAGCCGCCATATCTCGTCCATTACCATTGCTGCCTGCAAGACGGGCCATAAGCCGTTCTATATCGTGTATGCCTTTTAGATAATCCCTAAGCTCTGCCCGCAAAAAAGCTTGATAAGTCCACTCTTCTACAGCATTTAGCCGCTTCTCTATATCAGCTACTACAAGCAAAGGTAACTCTACCCAGGAGCGTAACAGCCTTGCTCCCATCGCTGTACAAGTACGATCCAGTACGCCAAGCAGCGTATAATTATGATTGCTCTTTCGCCAAGGGCGTAAAGGCGTAGTCAATTCAAGGTTTTGTCGTGTATTTTTATCCAATATCAAAAACCCGCCAGGAGCATAGGTTTTTATTGTAGTTATCTGGGAAAGTGCACCCTTTTGGGTTTCCTGCAAATAGTTAATCAGTGCCCCAGCAGCAGGAATCTCTGGGTCATCTTTATGAAGGCCAAACCCCTCAAGATGCAAAGTACTAAAATGATCCGTTAATGATTTAAAGGCAAAATCTATACCAAAAGTCCAAGAAGGCAAAGCAACCGGCTTAATAGAAAAAGCTCCTTCAATAGCAGGCGCATAAGGAAAGTCTTCGCTAACTAAAACCTCGGCTGGATAAAAACGAGCCATCTCATCAATGATTCTTTTCCCTTCTTCAGCGGCCATATCTTCAAAAGAAAAATAAGTGACTGTAAAAGCACCCGTAGTGATATCCGCTGCCGCTAAAGCATAGCCTTTTTTAATACGATGCAGGCATAGTATGTAGTTGTTTTTATCCTCGTCCAGCATGGCAGCGTTGGTAATTGTCCCGGGGGTAATTATTCGTACAACATCCCGCCTGACCGGTCCTTTTTGTCCGGGCTTTGGTGTTTCCATTTGTTCGCAAACAGCTACTCGATAGCCTTTTTCCACCAACTGCGCAATATACCCTTCAACGGCATGATAAGGCACCCCACACATCGGTGCCCGTTCTTCCATACCACAATCCCGGCCTGTAAGGGCAATATCCAGCTCTCGGGATGCAGTAATCGCATCATCAAAAAAAAGTTCATAAAAATCACCTAAACGAAATAGCAGCAGGCAATCGGCATGTTTTTCTTTCAGCTCAAAATACTGGGTCATCATAGGGGTCATTATTGTGCGCTCCCTGCCATATAAAAAGTTTTATATTCATTGATTTTAACATTTACCATATCACCGGGCGTTACCAAGTTATCTGATTCAAAATGCACAAGTACATTGTCATCGGTACGGCCTGTAAAGCGCCCCGGTTTATCAGATTCCCCATCGGCCATAACCTCAACAACCTGATTAAGGTATTGCTGATTATGTGCTAATTGAAGCGGTTTTACCGTTTCCATTAATCGATTAAAGCGCTCTTGAACAATTTCTTTGGGAATCTCATCTGTCAAGTCTGCTGCCGGGGTACCTTCCCGAGGGGAATACATAAAAGTAAAAGCACTCGAGAATCCAGCTTGCTTTACTGCATCCAATGTATCAGCAAAATCTGCTTCACTCTCTCCCGGAAAACCAACGATAATATCTGTACCAATGGCGATATCGGGGATCGCTTCTCGTAAACGGCTTATCAACTGAAGATACTGCTCTTTTGTGTACCCTCTGTTCATCGCCTCAAGTATTTGGCTTGATCCCACTTGTATGGGAAGATGTATATGCTTGCAAATCTTTTTGTTATCCCTCATTGTTTCAATTAATGCTTGCGATAAATCTTTAGGATGAGAGGTCATAAAACGAATACGCTTAAGACCTGATACTTCACTAATTTTTTTAAGCAGTTCGGAAAAGGAAATTGGCGTTTCAAGCCCACGGCCATAGGAATTAACATTTTGACCCAGAAGTAAAACCTCTTTTACGCCATCGGCTACCAAAGCTTCTATCTCAGTCAAAATTTCTTCAACAGGACGGCTTTTTTCACGGCCTCGTACATACGGTACAATGCAATACGAACAGTAATTATCACAGCCATGCATGACGGTTACCCCCGCTTTATGAGGTAAAAACCGAGTGGTTTGGCCATCAAATTCATCAGCCGAAGCCTCACTGTAATCCTGCAATATCTCTATAACCGTTTTACGTTGGATTAAATGTTCAAATAATAATCTGGGGAAGTGATGCTTATTGAAAGTACCAAAAACAACGTCAACGTGACGATGGTTTTGCTTCACCTCTTCTATTACCTCTTCACGCTGAGGCATACAGCCGCATAATACAATCACTTTATTTGGCTGCTTTTTCTTAAAAGTCTTCAAACGTCCCAGCCTGCCATACACTTTTTGCTCGGCACTCCCTCTTACGCAGCAAGTGTTATATAACACCAAATCTGCTTCTTCTTCGCTGGGGGATTCATTATAACCCATAGCCAAAAGAAAACCATGGAGCTTTTCCGACTCTCGCTCATTCATTTGACAGCCAAAAGTTTGGATAAACATGCCGGGAGGGCGGCCATTTTCAGAAACAAAGCTATTGTTCAGCTTATTCACTTGCTGTATATATGAAATTTCTGTCATATTTTTGTAATTCCTTTCATTTTACAATGATTATATCATAGGCATACTTCGTATGAAAATATATACGGAAATTTTACCACAGAAATCATTTTTCGGATTTCAGAACCCAAACGGTCGCATTTTGCGACCAGTTGAGTGCGATTGGTTTCCGTGAAATTTTACACAGGATTTTTCCTGTAGTATAATAAGGCCAAGAAAATAAGGTTTAAAGGGGATAAAAAATGCAAAAAATGATTTACATAGCCGATGATGAAAAAGATATACGTGAAGTAATTAAAACTTTTTTAGAAAATGCAGGCTATGATGTTTGCGCTTTTGAAAACGGCGACAGCCTTATTGAAACCTTTTACGAAAAACCATCCGATTTGGTTATTTTAGATGTAATGATGCCCGGTTCTAACGGGTTTGCTTGTTGTAAAGCCCTTCGTAAAGTCAGCACTGTGCCTATTTTTATGTTAACAGCCAGGGATAGTGATTTGGATTATCAAACCGGCCTTGACTTAGGCTGTGATGACTTTTTTAACAAACCCATAAGCCCAATGACTTTATTGATGAAAGTTAAGGCTCTATTCCGCCGCATCGCCTATGAGCGTGAAGCCATGAAAACAGAGCTTGAAGGAAATTTAAAATGATGCCCTTTAAATCTTTACAGCGAAATCTTAGGATTAACATTTTAGCCGCTTTTTCTGTACTTTTACTATTATCCTTTGTGCTGGTGGGGGCTGCATTTAACCTTGCTATTAATCAGTACATTCAAAGCAGTGCCATTGCCATGTTAAACGATGCAAGGGCACTGCATTATAATGCACTTGATACCCCATCTCACTCAGCAGAAAACACTTTTTTAAGGCTCATGGGTAACCAGCGTCTCTTCCGCACAAATCTCCGCTTTTTTCTCATGGACGAAGATTTTACCCCCCATAACCCAGATGCTGCAGATTCTGCTTATAACATTGCTGCAGTACTTGACCATAGCGGCATAATACTCCCCGAAATCAGCAATATGCGGCTTCGTGCACATGATAATACTTATTACATTTCGGTAGCTACCGCCCCTGGGGAGCTAGATGGATATACCATTTTTTATGTTGACGTTTCTGATTTACAGCGATTTACCCGTAGCATCAATATGCTGCTTTTGTCTTTTGCAGGCATTATTTGGTTTGCCGCAGTGATAGTCACTGACTTTTTGGCTGTCTCTTTGGCAAAGCCACTTCATAACTTACGGGATTTTGCTGGCCGGATAGGCCAGGGAGATTTTACGCCAAACCCGACCTCATTTACTAATGAAGAATTTGAAGCATTAAACCAAAGCTTAAACCACACATCTAAGCAATTGGCCAAATATGATAACGATCAAAAGACCTTCTTTCAAAACGTCTCTCACGAGTTGCGTACCCCGCTTATGACCATAGAAAGCTACGCCGAGGGAATCAAATATGGGATTATGGATCCAGCCAAGGCTTCTCAAACGATTATTGAAGCATCCGAGCGTTTATCGGGTATGGTTGGTGATATTTTATACATCTCCAGGATTGATAATATCACTGCCCCCGCTTTGGAAGCCACAGACATCAATAAATTAATACAGGAGCGTATAAACTTGCAGCTTCCTTTGGCAGAAAGCAAAGCATTGGCTATCACGTTCAAATCAAGTGCTGAGCCTATTATTATCAACTGTGCCGCCTCTTATATGGGGCGGGCTATTGATAACTTAATTTCTAATGCCATTCGCTTTGCGAAGTCAATTATTACCGTAGAGTGCAATCATGTAGATAATCAAGTAGTAATCCATATAAAAGATGATGGCCCCGGCTTTGAACCCGAAGCACTCCCTTATGTATTTGAACGCTTCTACAAAGGTAAAAATGGCCTTTCGGGCATTGGATTATCTGTCGTGCGCTCCATTGTAGAGCAGCATAAAGGAATCGCTATAGCAGAAAATGATGAAAATGGTGCAAAGCTTACCATTAACATACCACTTTAAAGGAGAGAAGAACCATGGCCGCCTTATTCCCTTCAGAAGAGTTTGCCAAGTTAAAAGAGCAGCTCATCTTATACCAATGTGCTTTAAAAACGATCTCTATGCGTATTGATATATTGTTAGAGGATTTTTCTAATTTCCAAAATAATAACCCGATTGAACATGTCAAAACCCGGCTAAAAACTCCGGAAAGCATTGCAGGAAAGCTTCAACGACAGCATTTGGATCTTACTGCCGAAAGTGCACGCAAACACTTAACAGATATAGCAGGCGTGCGCTGCATTTGTTCCTATGCAACCGATATTACTTACATAGTAAATGTATTAAAACAGCAACCGGATATAACCGTACGAAGCGAGAAAGACTATGTAAATAACCCTAAACCTAGCGGTTATCGTAGTTATCATCTCATCTTAGATGTACCAATCTATTTGACCAACAAAACAGAATGCCTGCCGGTGGAGGTGCAAATACGCACCCAAGCTATGGACTTTTGGGCATCATTAGAACACAAAGTAAGATACAAATATAAAGATAAGATGCCAGACCACCTCTCCACCGAATTAATTAAATGTGCCGACGAAATTGCAGACTTGGATCAACGGATGTACCTGATCCAGGAACTTGTTGATATGGCTTATTAAGATTATCATTTGTTAACTATCTCTTTCTTCTGCAATGAGGCTATACAATTTTTCCATAGCCTCATGCAGGCCCCCTACTTCGTCAATTATCCTTTCTTCTACGGCTTCGGCTCCAGTCAAGATTGTACCCACATCCAGCACCAATTTTTGCGTATCCATCATCAACTCTATTAACCGCTCACGTTTAATATGCGAGTTATGAACAACAAAATCCATTACCCTATCCTGCATCTTATTAAAATAATCATACGTTTGCGGTGTCCCCACTACGGTACCATTCATTCGGACAGGATGGATGGTCATTGTAGCTGTAGGGGCAATATAGGAATGCCTTGCAGACACGGCCAAAGGCACACCAATAGAATGACCGCCGCCAAGCACCAGAGATACTGTAGGCTTGCCAATGTGCGCAATAAGTTCTGCTATGGCAAGCCCTGCTTCTACATCTCCCCCCACTGTATTGAGAAGAATGAGCAAGCCATCAATTTCGGGATTTTCAGCTGTCATCACCAGCTGAGGTATTACATGCTCGTACTTAGTGGTTTTTGTATTAGGGGGAGAAATCATATGGCCTTCTATTTGCCCAATTATGGTTAGGAATTGGATTTCTCCACGAGGGTTTGGGGGACGGTTTGGCATGGGGATTGCGGGGCCTACAGGGGATTCTATTGGGAATGGCGATGATGGTGAATCCTGAGGGGTTGGGTGATCTTCTGGGAACTCTGGGACTTCGGATATTTCTGCTATTTGTATCATGGGTGGGCTCCTTTATAGTCAGTTGTTTTTGTTAGTATTAAAAAAATCCCTTACAAATATGCAAAGGAAATAAGTTTCTTTTAAAATCCACTACAAATTTCAGAGAAGTATTCATATGGTGCAGATGTTACTGTTGTATACTGTAAAGCAAGTTGATGAGCACCTCTCTAATAAACCACAGTATAACCCCGTTCCTATGATAATACGGCTCTCATAACACGATTATTTTGATTACTGCTCTGAGACTTGCCTTGCCTTTGAGCATGGATAGATATGTCAAATGATTGCTAAGGCTAATTTGTATTGTAATATTAAATATGCGCAAGTAGTGTAGATTAGTCTGTTGTTTTCAATTGTCTAGCCGCTGTCTATCCAATATGGAGAAGCTGCTTTACCCCATCATTCATTTATACGGGATTCTTAATCTGTACAGCGTACATGTGGATGTGGAGCCGAATCAGTCAGCGGATGTAAAGGCAAGGCAGCTGACCTGTGAGCAATACATAAACAAAAAATTAGCATATAGCGTGGGCTTATACTTGCGCTATATGCTGATTTACATGTCACTGTGGACTGTTTGATGGTGCAAAGTTACTTGAAATCTCTTTTGTGCCCTCTGAGCGCAACATGATAGGCTACATAAAATATAACAGCTTGCGGCGCATATATTACCAGATTAGAAAAAACTGCACCAGATATACCATATTGCAAAACAAGCCACCACATTAAAGGACCTGATATCAATGCTACAAAAATGACACTGTATAAAAGCATCTTTTGCTTCCTCAAGATAACTAAAACAGGAGCTAATACGAAAATAGGAGCCCGAACTATTCCACCAAAGGATAAAATCATAAGTTGCTTTTGATATGGTGACAGATCGACAGCATATATCCAAGATAATAGAGGTATTCCAAAGAAATATACGCATAATATAAACGGAATGAATAACCCGACGGCAAATAACAACTGGATATTTATACGTTTTATAAATCTATTTAACTGACCATCAGCTAATATTACAGCTGTTTTTGTAGTTATTGCTCCTAAAAAAAAGCTCACACACGCAAGATTAAGGAGAGACACAGGAAGCATTAATATAGCATAAATTGCTACAGCATCATCTGAAAAAAAAGCAGACAGATAGTACTTTTGTGCATTTTCCAAATAACTTACAATAAATCCATATATAAGCAACGGCAACACTGCCCAGGCTAATTTTTTGATTGTAGAAAAATCTACTTTTACACGTATTGCCCCAAAGTGATCACGGTAAATCCAAATCCATACAATATATGAGCAAAACACCACCAGCCCTGCAATTGCAAGAGCTAGTAAAATTGTTTGAGTAATAAACATAATTATACTAAAAGCCAATAGCACGGCACAAAAACTTGATGCTTGCATTTTACCTGCAATTCTCATTTTACCTTTTTGCTGTAAATCACCCATAAATACATCAGCATAGACATCAACTAAGTATAAAAAATAGAAAAGAAGAATGATTAAAAGATGCAATATTTCAAACCCCGTAACGACTAAAAAAATTATAAAGAATAGAGATGAAACAGAGGCGCTAATAGTCCTTAAGCCCAGATAGTTATTAAAACTAAATTCCCGTTTAACATCAATGTTTTGATAACCCCTTACAGCAAATAGTGATACAAGTCTTGGTAAAACTGATAAAGCTGCAGCATGAGCGAGCAAGCCGGCAAATGACAAGCCTACCAGCCGTGTGGCAATTAACATCATAAGCATTGGAAAAATAGCAAATATACCAGCAGATATAATTGTCCACAGTTGATTTTGGGTATCTGGAGAATGTAGCTTTGTGACAACGGCATTTATGTTCATGATCGCTTTTTAAGTATTTGATATTTCATTTCTGCAACTTCCCAATCCTGTATTGTATCAATATCCTGAACTTCAATATCAGGAAGTATTAAAGGCAGGGTATTTGCACAAGTTAATTTTTTTTCGTTTATCAAAGCAGTTGATTTCAGGCAATAAAACTGTCCTGCATCATGATAAAGTGTCTCTAAATCTTGCGACCGCATATTATAATTTTCTGGATGCAACATAACAGCTTTATCATTTCGTAGCACTAGACAGCGTTGGGGAGGATAAGAAAACCGTGTAATTGGTAAAACACTATCAGCATTGTAACTAACCAGCAATGACATCGCTTCTTTTAAACGCTTGGATGTTATGAAAGGTGCACACGGATATATGCAGCAAGTATATTTAAAATTTTTTCCCTTTAACTTATAGTTTTCAAGTACCTCAATTAAAACAGGGGCAGTCCCAGCCTCATCGTTTGACAACTCATCACTTCTAAAAAAGGGGACAGAAGCTCCATATTTTTTTGAAATCTCAGCTATTTCCTCATCATCCGTGGAAACCATTACTTCATCAAACATCCCTGACGATAAAGCCGCCTCTATAGAATATGCAATAATGGGTTTGTCCAAAAAAAACTTTATATTTTTACGTGGGATTCTTTTGCTTCCACCACGAGCAGGGATAATCGCAATACTATACAACGTACTCAAATCCTTCCCACCTTATCCTTGTTGGCACCTATCCAATTACGTAATTCTTCAACGCCCATCCACTCTTCATTGCTATCCGATGCATAAACAAAATTTTCAGAAACTTTGCTACCATTTTTCTTCCTGTCTCCACCTTTTTCCCAATCAATAATTTGTGGTAAAATTTTATAATGCCCTTTATATTCAAAAGTAAAAGGGGAATCTTCCAGCCCAATCATTTGCTCATGTAATTTTTCTCCAGGACGTATACCTGTAATCTCTATTTTGGCAGTCTCAGAAACAGCATGCGCTATGTCCATAACCTTCATAGATGGAATTTTTTTCACATATATTTCCCCACCTATCATATCATTAAAAGCATGCCAGACCAACTCAACTCCCTGTTCCAAAGAAATCATAAACCTTGTCATGCGTTCATCTGTTATAGTTAAAGCCCCAGTCTTTGCCTGCTCCATAAAAAAAGGAATAACAGAACCTCTTGAGCCCATAACATTGCCATAACGCACTATAGAAAATTTTGTATTTTTTAATCCGGCATAAGCACTTCCTGAGATAAACAGCTTATCGCTACACAATTTTGTAGCGCCATATAAGTTTATAGGCGAGCTTGCTTTATCTGTACTTAAAGCAACGCAACCTTTTACACCTTTATCTATACAGGCATCAATCAAATTCATCGCACCAATTACATTAGTTTTTACACATTCAAAGGGATTGTATTCTGCGGTTGGAACAATTTTTGTTGCGGCAGCGTGCACCACATAATCTACTCCATCTAATGCACGATACAAACGCTCCCTGTCCCTTACATCTCCAATAAAAAAACGGATACGGCTTTCATTTTGAAATTTTTTTGCCATTTCCCACTGTTTCATTTCGTCTCGAGAGAATACTATAATTTTTTTAGGATTAAAACGTTGTAGCGTCAGCGGAACAAATGTGTTTCCAAAAGAGCCTGTCCCGCCGGTTACTAGTATTGTTGAGTTATCAAGCATGCGATTTTCACCTTTCTGTTACATTCCATATTTATTACCTAAGATAGCATACGAATCTAATAAAATTGGGATTTTTGAAACTACTGGATACATAAGCCGTGCTTGTGTCGAGAAAAATATCTCACCATAATCAACCAATTCTGTTTTGGTCAATGGGCATTGATATATCATACCAACATCCCCCCCTGCATCCTGTTTTTGGATAACAATAATGGAAGTTGGATTTAAGGGATTAATGATATATGGGAATGGCTCATATCTAACCACATTATATCCTAATTTTTTGGCTATAGCAGGAAGATTTTTGATATAGCCATGCGACTCCATACGCTTCTTGCCTTCATCATTTGACAAATCAAAATCTGGTTCAAACAAGACCAAATATTTTTTAGCAATACGATAAAGTTCTTCTAGTATTGGTTTTTCGTTACCTCCGTTAGGTTCTACAGAATGAAATGTATATACAAGGTCAATTGAATTGTCCTTCATCGGAATATTTGAGAGGTCTGCAACAAACAACCCATCGCTATTGCAAGAATATTCTGCAAGAAAATCTTTTGCTACTCGTATTCTTGACCAAGAGATATCAAAACCATAGCATCGTTCAGTAGGGACGCATATATTTTCAACTACGTGTCGAAACCCAGTTGCTTCCCCAACGCCAGCTTCTAAAATGGAATCAAAGCTTCCTAGCTTAGCAATTTCCTGAGCACATGCAATAGAACTATTGTATTTGTGGCGGTTTGAATCAGTTTTATAATATTCAACATATGAACCTGCTTGATAGTCATAACTTATTTGTATAGCTTCTTTTGAGTTGACTTTACTATTTTGCATTTGGTTGATGAATTGAGTTATATTTCCGCCATTAGAATAAATTTTTTCTACTTGGAGTAAAGCCTCTTTCTTAAGCACACTAAACGCCTCCAAATCACAGTTATGTATATAATGTTATTTATTTCATGCTCACAATAATAAATCATTTCGTTTAACAGCGGTATCTGATAAGACATCTTTCTTCAAAGTTTTACCCACAAGATTTCCTATTTCATAGGGTGCTATATCCCCTTCATTCATAGGTCGAACTGGAAACAAATCCGATTTTTTGATTGCTTCTCCTGCGTTTATATTACGTACATAATACAAAGCACGGCGTTGAACAACGGCTGTATCCATTTCGTTTTCCTCGACATGCTTTACCCCATTTCCTAGCGCATCATGCAAATTATTAGCAGCAGTCACCATTTGTCTCCAAGTTTTAGGGGTCATAGAAAATTTATGATCAGGCCCTGCTCTCTCATTGTCATCAGTAAAGTGTTTTTCGATGACGCATGCACCAAGCGCTATAGCACCGAGAACAGTTTCATGGCCATGTGTATGATCTGAAATCCCTATTATTGCTTCAGGAAAAGCTTTTTGATACGTTTTTATAACATTTAAATTAATATAAGCAAAGTTAGAAGTATTAGCTGTATAATTAGTATTACATTGCATCAAAATAATTTTCCCTGTATGCTGCATAATTGCTGACATAGCACGCCTAACATCTTCCATGTCAGATGCTCCTGTAGCAAGTAATACCGGCTTACCTTTACGTGCTATATGTTCAATAATATCAATCCAAGTGATATCACCTGAACCTATTTTAAAACAATTTACAAAGCTATCGGCCCAATCTACACTTTCAAAATCATATGGACTAGTCATATACTCAATGCCTACAGAATCGCATTTTATCTTAAGCAGTTCTGACCATTCGTCAGGGACGCTTGCCTCTTGGTAAATTTCATAGACTGATTTTTCCCAATCTTTTTGATGAGAAAGTCGTGTTCCCATAGAGCCAAAACCCGATTTGCTCACTATCGTTTTAGCCTTAAAATTTTGGAACTTTGCCGCATCAGCACCTGCTTCTTTAGCAAGTGTTATAAGTTTATATGCACGATTAATATCCCCGTCGTGATTTGCAGCAATGTCAGCTATGAAATAAGGTTTATGACCATCTCCGATCACTCGGTTACCGATTTTCAAATTTTTCACGTCTTTTACCTCCTATAAAAATGAGTAATGAGGATATGCCCATTTATTTTCACGCATCCACATTTCAAGTTCGGAAAGCATTTCATTATATGACTTACATATGTACCCTACCTCATTTCTCGTATTGGCAAGAGTGTTGTCCGAAATTATATCATCATTTTCTTTAAGTATTACGTTATTTAGCCTAAATTGCTGTTTAACTTTTGAGAGAAAGCAATGCTTTGATATGGATTCAGAAGCCCTAAGATGGTAAAGCCCAGATATATTCTTTTCTATGGCATAAGACACAAAATTAGCAAATTCCAAATTAGTGACTGCATTAAACATTACTTTACTATAACCTTTCACTACTCCTTTTTGTTGAACAAACCAATGAAATAACCCTTCTCCCTCTTTATGCATATCAGGGCCAACAAAGCTGGCTCTAATTGTTAAGTCCTTAGTATTAACAACCTCTCCCAATGCTTTTGTACGGCCATAAAATGTTTTAGTGTCCGGATATATATTTTCTTGATAAGGTGCCTTATCACCAAAAAATACTCCGTCAGTGCTTACTTGTATAATTTTTGTTTTTGTGTGAAGTAAATTTTCTTCAAGATAATGCGGAAACCATGAGTTCATTAAAATAGCTCTAGGCTTGTCCTTTTCACTTGCATTTACCAATAATGCGGCACAATTAATTACGACATCGAAAGTAGAAAGAAGCTCGCTACTCAAAGCATCTTTTTCCAATACATCTATTAATAACGTGTTTTTATTTATTGTTCGTTTTTTTGAAATATCAACAACATGATGCCCAATATTCTTTAAGAATAAAGTAGTTACGTGGCCAAGCATACCACCTGACCCAATGATTAAAATCTTCATGCTTGCACCATCATCCTAAATATGGATATTTTCATTCAAGTTTATGTTATAATTATATCAAACTAACGGTATAGTTTATTAATACCTTTTGCTCATAGAATTTTAAGTTTCTGATTTATTTAATTCTAATTGCTCATCTATTATTCTAGCATATCCCTCTACAAGGGTTGCAATATTTTTTTCTTTATCTAGGAGCTCTATTCCATAGGTAGTTAAATCAAAAGCATATGCAGTGCAACAGGATAACACTTCATCTAATGCTTTTAAATATATCTTCATCTCTTTTAAAGTGTGTTTTGCTCCATTTTTCAAAATATAGTCCAACGCTTTTTTACAATCCTCGTTGTTTCTTATGTTAAATGTGCCTGGAGCGTACATGTTAATGTTGGAACCAAACATTAAAAAAGGCTTCTCCATAAATAAACCCTCAAACCCAGCCGTTCCGGTGATAGAAGCAACAGCAATACAATTTTCAAGTAATTTATATGTATCTGAGGACCGCTCTACTAGCTGTACATTTGGCAATTTGGACAAGTCATGATACAAACTAATATTGCGACCATAAGACTTTTTAAATTGTGCTGGGTGTTCTTTAACATAGATTTTTACATTGGGAGGAAGATAAAATGAAATCATACTAATTGCAAGAAATTGATGTACAAAAACACCTCCCAATGGGTTTGTTGTCCCCTCTGGTTGATAGTGCAAAGGAAAATAAATGTAGGATTTGTCATAGTCCGCTTCAGAAGCTATGAGATCATAAGCTTTTATCAGTTTCCTATTTTTACTAAAATTGAGAATGTTCCAACAAGACCATCCCCATATTATATAGCATGTATATAACAATCCTTCTTTATGAATTGATGACCAAGCTAAAGCTATATTATTTCGCAGCCATTTTTTTTGAGGATTCATATAAATCGGTGTTTTATTACTATCTTTATTACTAAATTTAGTAAAAATGTTTTCAATTTCTTTAGACGATATCATAATTTCGTCAATTGATAATTTTTCAAATTGATACAGAAACTTCTGATAAGTTGTTACAATATCAGGACATGGATCAAAGAAATTGCTAGTAAAATAGCTAAAACTCGGCATTTGCCCAAAAGTAGCAGCTGAAACAATCGCAATACCTTTGATTTCACATAAACAATGTATAATATAACTGTATATTTCATGCGGATACCGATCAAAAATTGCTATTTTTATGTTTGCTGCATCCAACATATGATTCCAATAACGTAGATGACAATGATATTGGCGAACTCTGTCTTCATAACTAGGAGTAGTCATAGAAGGAAAGGCATTCAAGCGATATTTTAAGAGTTCCGGCACTCTCTCAATCATTTTAATAATACCTGACTCATATTTTGCCATGGAACTTAATAAAGCCTCATCTACAGGGGGGCAATCTTTCTCAAAAACATATTTTTCGTATTTCGCAGCTAGTGCATCAAAATGAAAATAAGCCTCAGAAACTGTCCCTTCAATTTTTTTATAATCATCAGTAAAAACATGTGTGATATAACAACTTTCTGGTTTATACCGTTTGATTAGTTGATTTAAACTGCCCAATGTCACATCACAAAAAACCATGTGAAAAAAAATATTCATTAATACTCATTTTCCTTTCAAATGCATATAATTGCAAATTATTTTTCTAAATATATTCTTATTGTATCCCCTTTTTTTACACTGTTTAGCCATTTTGAAATCAACATATGTTTTATAATTATAAAAACTCCCCATGATGTAAATAAAAATTTATTTTGTTTTTCAATATTCCAACCTCGTTTATATAATTTACTACGAATGGTTCCGTCTATGGAATCATAAACCATTTTTGTTATGATAAAACCATTTCTTTGGCATATTAAGCTAATGCTTTTTATGGAGTGAATAAATATATGTCTAGGCGCATCAAGAGCATACCAAAACTCTCTAAACTTAGGCCAAGCATAACATGAAACTGTAGGAATCCTAATAATGCATATACCTTCTTCACTTAACAAAGAATATAAATGCAATAAAATTTTATCCTGACTCTGCATATGTTCAAGTGAATGATCTAATATAATTATGTCGTATTTGCTATCTAACTCAAATATTTCACATTTACAAATTTTTATTTTAATATTATTCGGCATATCATAAGTTATTTCATTTTCGATAAAAGGATCTACGCCGGTAAGATATTTAAAGCCTGCTTCTGCTAAATGTTTTAGCAAATTTCCATTTCCACACCCTACATCCAAAATTTTTTTATCAAAAACACCTGGACACGGCTCAATTGAAGGCAACAATTCAGGTATAAAACAATTAAATAATTTACAAATCCCCCATTTTTTATTTGAATAATAACTAATTAATGACTTATTTAATAGCTTAACTAAGGTATTTTTTAATTTATGCTGCTGTATAGGTCTTTTACCATCATGAACATAACTATAATAATCTTTTGGATAATACTTAGAAAAATCCTCAGGTAAATCAATTAGTTGCAAGCATTTGCATTCATTGCATTCTAAATATTGAAAGCTATCGCCTAAACCTAATTGCATCTCCTTTACAGTATGATAAGTATTGTCCTCATAATTACCACAAATTTTACATTCTTTCATATACACCACTCCAAGTTTTTACTTTTGAATTTCCCTATTCATTTTTTCCAAATATCTAATCAATATATATCTGTGTATAATTACATAAATTCTTCGTGGTAAAAATTTATATAATACTTTTTGAATTTTAAAAATAAAACCTCTATTAACTTTTAATTTTTCATAACCCTTCCATGGAGACCTCTCAAGATAATAATCAAAAAGAGCTTCTTGAGGATGCCAATTTCCTTTTTCCCAAGGCTTCCCAGTCATCGCACCTAGACAATGATGTATGATCGGAGAATCATAAGCATCTTTTATTATCTCATAGCTATCAAAATACTCTTCATTCAAGTCATAAATATACAAAGAGTCTTTAATGCCAAATACGTAGAACCCACTGCTAAAATTATATGTTATATCTAAATATTTTGTCTTATGTCTAAATAAGATATTGAGTATATCTTGATCTACTGTAAAATAACGATTTCTTACATTTTTTATGTGACTTATTATTTGTTCTTCACAATTTTGTTCAATCCACAAAGGTTGATTAAACAAAATAACTCCGCAGTTATAATATTTATCGGCAAGTGGAATATCTATCATTTTTTTGTAACTATTATGTGAACCGCAATTATATGTTGCTGCCATAATATTTCCATCAAAATCAAAGTCCAAAAGAGGGGCTAACGATCCTGTAATAATTGTATCTCCATCAAGCTGTAGAACTCTATCAGTTGGTATGTAAAGACTTTTTACAGCTAACAACTTAAAATAGGTAGTATACGTATTCTTAAAAGGCGCAACTCTTAGTTCATCTCTTAATTTTTTTAAGATTTTTTTTGTTTCAACAATTATTAAGTTTCTCTTATTTTCATCACAAATAAATTGAAGTTTCGACAAATTCACTTCACTAATATTATCATTCAATAGAAAAAAATTAATTTCATCAATATCCCTATTATTCTTCATTAGCGATACCATGGATATACCTGTAACAGCTGCATAATAATCATTGCTTTGATATAATACATTTAATATTTTCATACAAACACCTTTCAAAATAGATATTGCTTGGAAAATCTAAACTTTATTGCTTTTTTGACTTTTTTTGTAGAAATAATATATAAGTTTAGATATAGATTGAGGAGAAAGCATTCCAAGAATCCTCCAGTCTTCATCGTTTCGAGTATTGTCCACTATGCGATTGGTAGTCTCGGATCTATCGTGTATGCGATGTCCCATTAGCTTTTTAGGTATATAAACAAAATCACCATTAAGATTGCGAATATTTAACCATGCTAACCAGTCGCAACTATTTTTATAATCTGTATCAAACAAACGCATATTAAGTAAATTGCTACGCACAAAGGTAACACTTGGACAACATATAGGATTGCCAAACATAAATATTCTTCTAGCTACAAAGCGTGACCCCCCAATAACTCTAAGTCGCCATGGGATGCTCATCGTCCGCTTAATTCTTAACAGCTTATTGGACATAATTTTTCTACCATTACGTATTTCAAAATAATCAGTAAAAGCGATAAGTGGCCTTTTCGCTTTATTAATATACTTGATTGTTTCCTCAATAAAATGTGGTTCATATATATCATCTTGATGCACAAGTGTAACATAATCTGTACTGGCCAACAAGTAAGCATAATTCCAATCTGCCGCCATACCTTTTTGCTGTGGGTTTATACATAAAAGTATGCCATGCTCCCGACAAATGTCTTTAATATAGTCATTAGGCGTCGATGTAGAACAAATTATTGAACTTGGCATAGTTTGATTTTCAAGTGATTTTATACACTCTCTAAGATAAGTGCTTTTGTTATATGCGCATATAACAAAAGTGTGAGTAAACATCATACACCTTCATCCTTTATTTTGTTTTCCAAATCCCTCACTCTCTTTTCCAATAACGCTTGTATCTGTACCATCTGATGTAAACGATTAGTAAGCCATGACACAAGAGACGTTAAATAAATCACGATTAGTAAAACAAAAAAGCCTTGAAAAACAAACAAAAGATTTACTGGAGTTGCTATACCAACAAAGTCTGCCAAGTTGTTTATGATTTGTGGAAAGATAGCTAATATCAACATGACAAGAGCAGAGGAAAACCATATTATTGAATAACGTACATTCATCTTTTTCTTAATAATAAGGCTTATCAAAACAAAAAAATAAAATAGTACGCCAAGGATTAAAAATATTTGAAACTGTGCCATTATACTTTAATCCTCCTTGTTCCTATTCTATAAAATAATAATGCCAGAGATACTTTTAGCATGTAATGGACAGACCAAAGTCCGCTTATAGACGATAGTCCACCATCACGCTCGCTCATTTTAACAGGCATATCTCTTAACCTAAACCCCCGCAAAGAGGCAGAAACAATCGCCTCTGGCTCTGGATAATCCTGAGCATATTGTCCACAATAAAATCTTGTCAACTTTTTAGAAGTAGCGCGAAATCCACTGGTTGCATCCGTCGCCCTATACCCGCAACAAAATCTAATGACACATCTAAGTATGCGTATGCCAAATCTCCGCATGCAAGAAGTTTGAAAACCCTCCCCCTCAAGAAATCTCGATCCAGTTACCAAATCAGCTTGTCCATCAACAATAGGCTCAATTAATAATTTAATATACTCTGGGTTATGCTGACCATCGCCATCCATCTGTATAGCGATATCGTACCCATGGCTTACTGCATATAGATATCCTGTCTGAACACTACCGCCTATACCTAAATTAAAAGGAAGATCAATATAATTATATCCTCTCTCTTTACATATCTCCAGCGTTTTGTCCTGCGAGCCATCATTAATAATTATATAATCGTATTCATTATAATTATTTATTAAGTTCTCTACAACTCTTTCAATATTTGATTCTTCATTGTACGACGGAATTATCACTAGTACTTTCATAATTCACCCAATCTATCTCCAAATAATAACTTCAAAAACATTAAGCACAGTAAAGAGCTGTAAAAAAAACAAAGTGATAACTAATGCATTATTAATATTACGCTTGAGTACAATTGTTGAATTTGAAAACAACAACAAAAACAATGGAAGTATAGGTATAAAATACCTGCCCTGAACTCCCTCAATAACTATAGCTCCAGTGGGAGTCCATATAATAAACAATGCCAGTAATATGAGTGAAAAATTCACGAGCACAATAAATAAAATAACTATTTTATGTTTTAAAAATAGCATTAGTTCTTTCTCAATATTTAGTGTAGCTAAAAAGGCTACAAAAATGAATCCAATTATTAATATTTGCCTCACAGAAATTTCAAGCCACCCAAGTGAACTGCCAACAGCTGAAAGTAGATAAAACGTCCCATGTCTTACTAAAGTATTAATAAATATCAACGCAAATCTTAGTAAATTCTCGAATACAAAAGATATAGTGTGTGTGTTTCCTGCAAATCCGGGAGTAGCTTCAGTCATAAACCTAACTAATCTACTATCAACCAAAAATATGAACGATATTATAAAACCCAGACCTATAAATGAAAACAATAAATATTTTAAGTGCCTCTTTTCAAACTTAATTAAACCTTGTATTTTATCACCTAAGTGCACTTTCTTCATTGGGATGAGTAGACACACAAAAGCAAATGGAAGATTTACACCTCCTTTTGTCGGTATCAATAAAACCAAAAGTAACCCTAATAAGGACAGATCACCTAGTGTCACTTTTTCTTTATCATAAGCTAGATATAATACATAGGCGATTGTCAAAAAAGCTAATCCAAAAATAACTGTATCAGATGAGAACGATGCAGCTTGTTGTATGCTTAGAGGAAATAAAGCTATAGTAAATATTATCATTTTTCCAAAAGGAATAATTTTTATTGAAAGATATACCGAGGCAACATAAAACGTTAAGTTAAACATTCCTCCCAAAATCAGCATCAACGTAGAGCTCATTCCAAATATTCGCGCAATGGACACACCTAGTGCACTAAATAAGTATAAGTAAGGTGGCTCATTATGAAGATTGATGTTGCTTTCAACTATTTCCCTATCTGCGAAATTAAATAGTGAGCTATGTAACCTTCGATAGTCAGTTAATCTAGGATGAGCATTGAAGCCCAGCCCTCTTATCTCAATACGATCGGCTACTCTAACACTATTAATCTGATTACCAGACAATATATTTGAATATCCGTAAGCAGTTCTTATATGAGTAAGTTCATCTGGCGTTGACATAGGCGGGAGCAAAAATAAATAAGTAAAGCCAATCATACAAGCAAGAATAAGAAAAACTTTCTCGATAGCAATAACCCTATTCTTCAACAAAAATATAACCCACAGTATACCAGCCATCCATAAAGCCGCAAACCCCCAAAACACGGGTCTAATAAATGCATTCGGATTATAATCGTAAAAACCATGAATAAAAAATTGCAAATCGCCATATGCTTGATCAATATCATTAGTAGCAACTAAAACAGCAATTGAACTTCCATACTCCCCTTCTAATGATGTTAAAACAATTTTTGCTTCATCATTATATGTAATATCAAAGCTACGACCACCTAAATCAAAAAAATGAAAGGCATTGTTTTCGATATCACTGAACTGAACCTCTTCAAAAAATACTTGTCGTTGGTCTACATATAGTTCCGCCAAAACTGTTCCAACATTTTCTCTATCGTATGTTAAAAATCGGACAGAAAATCCTCTTATATAACCTTCATAAAAAAAAGACTGACTGATTTGTGTGTCTAAAACAAATTCTTCCATAGGTTCAACGTCTATGCTTATATATCTTGTAACTCGGGGAGAACCAAAACCCTGATTCATTACAGGCACGATATTAACATAATCAAAGTAAAGAAATATTAGTAACATAATAACAAAGACTGCTATTAAAATATTTAATAGACTATTGTTTTTTTTGGAAAGCTTGATACTAGTCATTATATTTGATGCTCCTCTTCAACTACAGTTTAAAAGTCATGCCAAATATATTTCTTAACTTATTATATATTATAAACTTAGCGAAAAATCTTCAAATTCAAGAGTAAGATTTTCATTATAATACGGATCCCCTTCTATTAACTCTTTGGTCCAACGCTGTCGGAACAATTCAACTTCATCAGCAAACCGTTTTTCTTTTTCTGGCGTATCTTCTAATCCACGGCTTTTTGATTCATAGTGATATAATTCAGCAAAAGGCGTAAAGACATTTAAATAACCCTTTTGGCGGATACGTAAACACATATCTACATCATTTAATGCAACCACAAATGCTTCGTCCAATCCACCAACCTCATCATAGATAGCTCGCTTCATCATCATGCAAGCACCCGTAACTGCACTTACATTTTGAGCAATTTTTAATCTGCCCATATGTCCAGGATATGTTCTGGGAGAATGTTTATGGGAATGACCAGCAAAGCCTGCTATGCCAATAATAACGCCTGCATGTTGTACTGTGTCGTCGTGATAATATAACTTAGCTCCAACCGCACCAACGTCATCTCTTTGTGCAAACATAAGCATCTCTTCCAACCAATTGGGAGAAATTACTTCTGTATCATTATTTAATAGTAAAACATAATCGCCTTTTGCATTTTCAACTCCTAAATTATTAATAGCCGAAAAATTAAATTCGTTCTCCCATATACATATTCGTACATTTTGTTTGCTTCCTATTTCTTTGTAATATGAAAAAGTTTCCGAGAGCTCACTATTATTTTCAACAATAACAATTTCAAAATACTTGTATGATGAAACATTAAAAATAGAATCAATGCATTTTTTTAAATCTTCTACATGGTCTTTATTTGGAATGATGATAGAGATTAACGGATAAAAAGAGATATTATAATTTATTTTATACATGCCTTCAAGCTCTGAGTTTATTACTGTACCTAGCAGGCCTAAACGATTTAAGTGAGATGCAATAGCAACTTTCGCTGTATCGTATGCGTATAATTTAGCAGAGGTATTGCCGGCTACTGAATTTTTATGTGCACGCCAATAATACAAAATTTTGGAAATATGAACAATATTCGCCGCTTGTTCAGATAAACGTAAAATCATATCATAATCCTGACTGCCATCAAAACAACTATCATATGATCCAATTTTTTCATAAAGTGCTTTAGAGTAAACACAGAAATGACATAAATAATTATGAGACCTCAAATTATCAATAGCAAAATCAGGCTTGTAATTAAAAAGAATAGGACGCAGTAAATTTCCTTCAAAAATCATTTCGTCCGTATAAATTAAATCAGCCGCTTCACCATCAATCATTTTTATAACCTCAAATAATGCAGAGGGATGGAGCAAATCATCGTGATCTAAAAGGCCAATATAGCTACCTGTAGACATTTCAATAGCCTTGTTAGTATTGTAAGAAATTCCCCCATTTTTGGAAAGTTTTTTATAATGTATGCGGCTATCATTTTTGGCATATGTTTTACATATTGTTTCCACTTTTGCATATGCTTCATTGCTGCCATCAGCTAGACAAAGTTCCCAGTTACCATAGGTTTGAGATATTACCGACTCAATCATTTCACATAAAAAAGTTTCTTTGGTATTATATAAAGGCACAATTACACTTATTTTTATGTTCTGCTTAAATACTGTGTTTTCCTGAAAATTTCTCTCATCGTCACTTAATGTTGTTATCTGAAATATTGCATTGCGCATTATCTTCCTTCGAAAATAAAATTTTTTTGTAGAATGCCATGTTTCACTGATTCCCTTTTGAGCCAATCTATTGAATCCCTTAATTATATATTTAACAGCATTCGGAATCGAACAAAAAAACCTTTTTATTAAAAGCAATGCAGTGCCAAACTGCCTTTCTACTTTCCATAGAACGGTTTTTAAATCATTATATAATATCACTTAATCCACCCTTAACTATTTTTATACGTTAAGCAAACCTCATCTACATCTCCTACCATATACACTTTTCCCTTTTCCAACCACATAACCCTATTACACAACCGCTCTATCTGCTCAATAGAATGAGAAACAATAATAACCGTAGTACCGCCAGACATCATATAGCTAATACGCTCTTCACATTTCTTCTGAAACTGGAAATCACCCACAGCAAGTATCTCATCTACAATCAAAATATCCGGCCTTACAACAGTAGCCACTGCAAACCCTACCCTGGCAACCATGCCAGATGAATAGTTTTTCATAGGCGAATCCAAAAAATTTTCCATTTCAGAAAACTCTACAATATCATCAAAGCATTCCATCATCATTTCTTTTGAAAAACCAAGAACAGAGCCGTTTAAAAAAATATTTTCCCGGGCGGTTAACTCCATATCAAAACCAGCGCCTAGTTCAATTAACGGGGCTATAATCCCCTTTGTCCTTACTGTGCCATAAGTAGGTGCCATAATGCCGGAGATTATCTTAAGCAAAGTACTTTTGCCAGAGCCATTAAGCCCAACTATCCCAAATACATCGCCTTGCTTAATATCTAAAGAGATTCCATCCAAAGCTACGAAATTATTATAAAACAACTGACGTTTTGCCATTTTAATAACGTAATCTTTTAAATGCTCTACTTTTTCATTAGGCATATTAAAATGCATGCCGATATCACACAGCTCTATTGCGTTATCATTTTCCAACTCATCACCCAGTTTCATATATACAAAATAAAACGTCCTTGCTTCCATTTAAACATGGCTAATCCTAGTATTAAAAATCCAACTGCAAATGCCAAGCAAATCAAATTTTCAATCATTCCAGGTACAGTCCCATGCATCACCACATTACGCAAATAATCTATAAAGTGAAACATTGGGTTAAAGTAAATAATAAGCCTGACACTTTCCGGTACCTGCTCTATAGGGTAAATTATTGGTGTTAAAAACATCCAGGCCGTTATCCATACGGTATACAAATGAGTAATGTCACGAAAAAACACAGCTAATGTGGATAAAATCAGCCCCAAACCTATCGAAAAAATTAAAGCATATATCATGGGAACCCAAAATAAAAGAGCCGTAGGCCTTACCGTCAAACCCAAAATCAATATAACAGCTATAACTGCAATTGTAGAAAACAGCATATTAATAAAAGCAAATATACATTTTTGCAATGGAAAAATATATTTTGGAATATACACTTTTTTAATCAGATTGTGATTGTTTAATATCGAAAGCATTGAGCCATTTGTTGCTTCTGATATAAAATTAAATATTAAAATCCCCGTTAGATAATAAACCGGAAAATACTCAACCTCAAAACGAAATATATTTGCAAACACTGCAGTGATCACCAGCATCATAAGCAATGGGTTTAATATACTCCATAAAATGCCTAATACAGAACGCCTGTATTTCACTTTAAAATCTCGCGAAACAAGATTTTGCAATAGAAAACGATATCGGATAAAGTTACCCCATTGGACATTCAATTGATCTAAAATGGTAACCTCATATCCATTAGTTGTTTTACTTTTATTCATTCACTTCCTCCAAATACCTTTTTAAAGCATCTTTCCAATGAGGAAGCCGATTAAACCCAGCCTCATCCAAACAGCTTTTATCAAGACGAGAATTATATGGTCTAACAGCTCTTGTAGGATATTCACTTGCTGGTATGGGATTAATCTTAACATCAAGCCCAGCTTGTAAAAAAATCTCTTTAGCAAAATCTGCCCACGAGCATAACCCTTCATTGGTTGCATGATATATGCCATATCGTTCCAGTTCAAGCATATCACAAAGCAAAGAGGCTAAATCTATAGAGTAAGTGGGCGAGCCAACTTGGTCACATACAACATTTAGGCTTTCTTTTTCTTTTCCAAGGCGCAGCATGGTTCTTACAAAGTTATTACCGTTAGCCCCAAAAAACCAAGAAATACGAACAATAAAAAGCTTGTCCAATATCTCTAATGCCGCTATTTCACCGGCTAGCTTTGAAGTACCATAAATAGAAAGCGGGGCTGTTGGGTCTTGAGGTTTATAAAACGCACTCCCTTTTCCTTCAAAAACATAATCCGTACTTATATATATCATTTTTGCATCAACCTGCTTACAGGCCTGTGCAATATGCCTAGTGCCTTCTTCGTTAATTAACCGGCATAATTTGGGCTCATCCTCGGCTTTGTCTACTGCAGTATATGCCGCACAATGTATTACTACATCTGGACTATAGGATTTTATTGCATTTAAGACAGATTCTTTGTCAGTAATATCAAAATCTTCTTTATCAACACCTTCAGCAACGATATTGCGAGCAAATAGCATCTTTACAACGTCTGTACCCAATTGTCCTTTTGCTCCCGTTACAAGTACTTTCATTTTTTACCTGCCTTCATACATTTGTTCATAATAATTTTGATAATCTCCGGCTAAAATCTTTTCCCACCAAGTCTTATTTTCTAAATACCAACGAATAGTCAGTTTAATTCCATCGTCAAACGCAGTTGTTGGCAACCAGCCAAGCTCCGTGTTTATTTTAGCAGGGTTAATAGCATATCGCAAATCATGTCCTTGCCTGTCTGTTACGTATTGTATTAAACTTTCTGGTTTATTTAACGCTTTAATAATTGTTTTAACTACCTCTAAATTGCTTCTTTCGTTGTGTCCACCGATATTATAGACTTCTCCTATACGGCCTTTATGAATAATTAAATCAATTGCGTCACAGTGATCTTTCACATGCAACCAATCTCTTATATTTTCCCCTTTTCCATATACCGGAAGGTTTTTACCTTGTAAAGCATTAATAATCATCAGTGGAATCAGTTTTTCCGGAAAGTGGTATGGTCCATAATTGTTAGAGCAACGGGAAATTGTTGCCGGAAACCCAAAGGTACGACAATATGCTAACACTAATAAATCAGCCCCAGCTTTAGAAGCCGAATATGGGCTGGAAGTGTGTATAGGAGTATCTTCAGTAAAAAATAAATCCGGCCTATCCAAAGGTAAATCACCATAAACCTCATCTGTAGATACTTGATGGAATCTGTTTGTGTCATATTTACGGCAAGCATCCAGCAAAACTCCTGTCCCTAACACATTGGTTTTAAGAAAAATACCAGGGTCAAGAATAGAGCGGTCCACATGGCTTTCTGCGGCAAAATTGACCACCAAATCAGGTTTATATTGCTCAAATAACTCAAATACACTTTTACGATTCGAAATGTCACCTTTAACAAAGGTAAATCTTGAATCCTTCATGGCTGTTGAAAGCGTTTCCATATTTCCAGCATAGGTAAGCGCATCTAAACAAACTACATGGTAGTCCGCATATTTTTCTAATATATGATATATAAAATTGCTACCTATAAAGCCTGCGCCGCCTGTTATTAGTATAGTCATTATCCACCCCACATGAAGTTATAATCGCTATCACATAATAATGGTGCATTAGCATCCTTATCTGACAGATCTGGATTTTCAATGCCCCAGTTTATTGCCAACTCCGAATCATTCCAGCGTATTCCTCTATCAAAAGTGGCATTATAAAAATTATCTGCCTTATAAACAAACTCAACATCATCAGTAAGCGTTAAAAAACCATGCCCAAATCCTCTTGGAATAAGCAATTGCCGTTTATTTTCGAAAGAAAGCTCCACTGCCACCCATTTTTTATAAGTAGGAGAGCCTTTTCGCAAATCTACTGCTACATCCAAGACTGCACCATTTATACATCTTACTAATTTAGCTTGGGCGTAGCTTCCTATTTGAAAATGAATACCACGCAACACGCCTTTTTTAGCCGAATAGGAATGATTATCTTGAACAAAGTTGTAGTTTAGCCCCATCTCTTTCATTTTACTAAGAGACCAGCTTTCCATAAACCAGCCACGTTTGTCCCCATATACCGTGGGTTCCAATATATAGACATCTAATAACTCCGTCTTAATTTGCTGCATTTATATCACCTACTAGCATATACAGATATTTGCCATAATCTGTTGTTTTCATTTTCTCGGCTTGAGATAAAAGCATCTCTCTTGAGATGTAACCACGTTTATAAGCAATTTCTTCCAAGCAAGATACATATAAGCCTTGGCGGCTTTGTATCGTTTCCACAAAAACAGAGGCATTTAGCAATGCGCTGTGTGTGCCTGTATCAAGCCATGCCATGCCCCGGCCAAAAAGTTCTACCTTCAGCATCCCACGACGGAGATATTCGTTATTTACAGCTGTAATTTCAATCTCTCCACGTGCCGAGGGTTTTATATTTTTAGCAATATCAACGACTTGGTTATCATAAAAATACAAGCCCGGGACAGCATAGTTAGATTTAGGATTTTTGGGCTTTTCCTCTATGGATATAACATTCCCTGTAGGGGCAAACTCCACAACTCCAAATTCACTAGGATTGCTCACATGATATCCAAAAATAGTTGCGCCTGCTTGCCTGTTTACTGCTGTTTCCAAAATTCCTGTAAAGCCATATCCATAAAAAATGTTATCACCTAATACCAATGATACATTATCATTTCCAATAAAATCTTCTCCAATAATAAAAGCGTCTGCTAAACCTCGAGGCTTACCCTGTACAGCATACGAAAAATTAAGGCCAAATTGAATACCATCACCTAACAAATCTTCAAATTGCCCTATGTCACGGGGAGTGGAAATAATCAATATATCTTGTATACCAGCCAACATCAAAGTTGATATTGGATAGTAAATCATAGGTTTGTCATATATTGGTAGCATTTGTTTAGATACCGATAAAGTTGAGGGAAATAGTCTTGTACCAGCACCACCAGCTAAAATAATTCCTTTCAAGCTAATACCCCTCCTTTCTACACAAAACTATATAAATATGAAACCAGCTATTTTACGGGCAACCCCATTTTTTAGTACTCCTAATCGACAAACAGTATACCATCTCATAAACTTAGACATGTTAGGCACAAGACAATATGCTTCCAGTAAAGCAATTTGTTCACCACTAAGTTTATTTCCATAGACATCCAAAAAATTTTGTGCTTGCATATAGGTTTGAGCAAGTGCGGCTTTAATCTCCTTATAATTAAGTAATTTATTAAATTTATAGGAAAATGTTCTTACATTTTTAGCTCCAACAACATTTTTATCATGTTGACGATATAATACAGTTTGTTGATATAACGGTTCAATCTTTCCAAAAGCAGCAGCAATCAACATTAGCCACCAATCATGCATAACCATAAATTCCGGCTTTTTTTGAATCAACTCAGCTAAGCTTCTGTTATACATAGCAGTACAACCTGTTAATGTGTTTTGAATAATTTGATCTTTAAGCTGTATTCGGCAAAAATTCGAATTCATTGCCAGACGAAAAGAAGGAGATATAATTTCTAGATTTTTGTTTACAACTATTAAATCTGTATGGATGACTAAAGGAGTACATTGTCCATACTTAGCCTCAGCAGCCTTCACTGCATTATAGGCATCTTCAACTTTACCAGGTAACCACACATCATCTTGATCACACAACATAACATAATCATCTTTGACATTTATCATCATATCAAAAAAATTATGCTTGGAGCTGCCAGAGTTTATTTCTTTTTGGAATAATATAATTTTTTCAGGATACTGTTTAGCATACGAGTTAAGGATATCCCAAGTATTATCCGTAGAAGCATCGTCACTTATATAAATGACAAAATCTTGAAAAGTTTGAGCCAGAAGTGAGTCTATTTGCTCATGCAAATATTTCTCGCCATTATATGTTGCCATTAAAATTGAGATCACTATCAATTACCTCATAATCTTTATTGACATAACATCATATTAATGAACACTCCAAAAATCGCCAAACTTTCTTACTGACGAGTATACCATCAACATATTTCTCTGTCAAAATCCGGAGAAACTTTCCAATGTCTTTTTTCTTTACAGCAAAAACGCCTTGCATCAATAAAGCAATGCAAAGCGTCTCAAACACAGCCTACAACACGGGTGCGACCACATGTTATAGGCTATCATATTCTTTAGTTAAGTTACTCATAGGCTATAACTTTACCTTTTGTTCTTACTCCATCCATATTATATACGCTGTACATTTAAAATTACGCATAAACGAATGTTGAGGTAAAGCTATTTCCCATGTTCAGATAAATACTGACCCTACTTTCAAGTACTACAGACAAAACCAAAACCGCTGCGCGCATGTTACTTACGGTACGGCATCATCTTCTCAAAATTAAGGTATATCTATCCAAAAGCCCGAAGGCAGGGTAAGTCTCAAAGCAGCTATCAAAATAACCATATCATAAGAGCCGTATTATCGCAGGGACAGGGCTACTGTTTGTCGTAAGGGACGGGTTATTTTCTGGTTTATTAGAGGGGTGCTCATCAACTTGGCTACAGTATACATAACCCTCCCTGCAAATACCATATGAATACTTCTCTGAATTTTTCAGTGGAATTTTTCCTCTGAAATTTTCCTATGAAATTTGCAGTCTAATTATGCACCCATATTAATTTCACTCAGGTGTGCATAGAGGCCTCCACGTGCCACCAGCTCATCATGAGTACCGACATCTTCTACCCCGCCATCGTTAAGCACAACTATTTTATCGGCTTTCTTAATTGTAGAAAGCCGGTGGGCAATGATGATGGTGGTACGATCCTCCATCACTTCGTCCATCGCCTCTTGAATTAATTTTTCCGTCTCTACGTCCACCGAAGCTGTGGCTTCGTCCAAAATTAATATCGGCTTATTGCGCAACACTGCTCTGGCAATAGACAGCCTTTGTTTTTGCCCGCCAGATAGCCGTACACCACGTTCTCCAATGATCGTATCATAGCCATGTTCAAAATCCTCAATAAAGCTATTGGCACGGGCTACTTTTGCAGCCTGTATTACTTCTTCTCTTGAAGCACCTGGATAGCCGTAAGCGATATTAGCAAAAACGGTATCGTTAAACAGGAAAACATCTTGTATGACATTACTCATAGAATCACGTAGATTTTTAAGACTTAAGTCTTTTATGTTACATCCGTCTAAATAAACGCTCCCCGCCACAGGATCATAAAATCTATTCAATAGGCTGATAAAAGTTGTTTTACCTACGCCAGTTGGGCCAACCAACGCTACAATTTCTCCAGGCTTGATTTCAATAGAAATATCTTTTAAAACATCAATGCCTTCTATGTAGTGGAACGCAACATTATCAAATCGGATATATCCCTTCACTTCCTCCAACACAACCGGATTTTCTATTTCTTTTACATCTACATCGGCGTCTAAAATATCAAAAACACGCTCTGCACCAGCAATAGCCGTCTGCATATCTTCATTCACTCTGGCAAGGGCAGTAACCGGAGGGAAGAAGAGAGCCAAATACATCAAAAAAGCCACAATATCCGCAACTGGAATGGTTCCCAAAGATGCTAAAAAGCCACCATAGGCAATGACTACAACAACGCCAATATTACTTAAAAATTGTACCGAGCTGCCGTAGCTTGCACTCCATTTTAATGCACC
>Ga0123355_10001464_pt1 | contig 32859 bp, 30 predicted proteins | sample TergutEmb28metaG_3_FD_89872 | JGI IMG/M metagenome (GOLD analysis project Ga0123355, IMG submission 89872) | Embiratermes neotenicus P1 segment gut microbial communities from Petit-Saut dam, French Guiana - Emb289 P1 | ecosystem: Host-associated > Arthropoda: Insects > Digestive system > Gut ...
AGGTAGTGGGCCACCAGGGCAAATAGGAGTAAATTTGTCCAAAAAAAGATACCAAAGAGCTTCCACACCCAGCGCCGGTTAATCCGCCCCGCGGTGGAGCTCATTTTTTGTGTTCCGCTCAACCCCTGCTCACGTCCCTTCTTCCTTGAGCACATAGCCCACACCTCGGATGGTGCGGATGAGCTTTACCTCAAATTTATCGTCGATCTTCGACCGCAGATAGCGGATATATACGTCCACTACATTGGTCTCCCCCATGTAGTCATAGCCCCATACCCGCTCTAACAGGGTATCCCGGGACAGGACGATGTTTTGATTCTCCAGCAGGGTCTGCATGAGGGAAAATTCCCGGCTGGTCAGCTCCACCGCCGTGCCGTCATAGGTGACCTCATACCGCTGGGGATTCAAGCGGAGCAGCCCGCAGATCAAATCCCCCGCTGTGCCGGTCTCCCCGGCGGGCTGATCCGGCCCCTTCCGGAGACAGGCGCGGATACGGGCCAACAGTTCCTCAATGGCGAAGGGCTTGGTGATATAGTCGTTGGCCCCCATGTCAAGCCCGGAGACCTTGTCCATAACGGCGTCCCTTGCGGTCAACATAATAACAGGCAAGCTAGAGGTCTTTCGCAAGCGGCGTAAGACCTCTAATCCATTTAATCCAGGCAACATAATATCCAGCAACAGGAGGTCGTACTCCCCTGTCTCCGCCAGTGTCAACCCCTCTCGGCCATCAATGGTCTTTGTGACCTCATAGCCCTCGTATTGGAGCTCCAGCTCAATAAATCGGGCAATTTTTTCCTCGTCTTCTACGACCAATATTTTGACTGCCATGGCGCCTCCTTATATTACTTGTCTTCTTCCTCTTCCGCTGCCCATGCGGCCTCTTCTGCCGCTTCTTCGGCTGCCTCCGCCGCTTCTTCGGCCGCCTCGGCCGCTCTCTCCGCCGCCTCCGCGGCTTTCTCTGCAACTCTCGCCGCCTCTGCCGCCACTTCTGCCGCTGTTTTTTTGGCTTTCTCTACCGCTTGGTCTACTTCTTTTTCTGCCGACGCCGCCGCTTTTTTGACTTCTTTTTCCGCTTCCGCAACAGCTTTTTTGACCTTTTTCTCAATGTCGTCTTTCATGCTGGTGGCCGCCGCTCCCGCTTTCTCAATGGCGTCATTGACATCTTTACGCCCTAGATCGGGGCCGACAAACTTGTAGCTAACTCCGAAAAACAGGCTGATAATCAGCAGAGGAATCACGAGCCAAAAGGTAAAGGGCAAAAAGATCAATATCAGAACCCAAACTGTCACCGGCATTCCAAATTTCCGCTGGCCGTTCCGCATCACATCAATGCTATTGGTATTCCCCTTGTGGAGTATCTTTCCGATAAAGGCCATGAATTTATCAAAGCCGTCCCCGCCCTGAGGCTTTTTCTCTTTTGCCTTTTTCTTCTCTTTTTCTTCCGGGGGTTTTTCCCGCTTCGTGGTGTAGCCGGTATCCCGTATCTTGCCCTGCTGCTCTAGCAAGACGATGGCGTCCAGCAGATCCCAGTTGCTGGCCTCCAGGGCCGCCATGGCCTCTTCATAGGATACGTTTGCCTTCTCCCGTAATTTGTCTGCCAATGCGATGCGATCCATATCATTCGCCTCCTGTGATTTCTTTTGATGGATACAGAATAGCAGACCGGGATTAAAATGCCATGCTGTAAAAATTAAAAGCAGATTAGAAGATGATAAAAGAGATCGTCTTACGTTTTCCCCCGCCTTTGGCGGGGGAAAACACAGAAAAGCGAATCAATCTAAACGTGTCAATGCGTTTAAATCCTCATTTTCGCCCAGGAGCACTATAATATCGTCTTCTGCAAAGACGTATTCCGGGCCGGGGGCTTTTTCCACTTCCCCTTCATCTTTTTTGATGGCAACCACAATACAGCCGTATTTTGGACGGATATTGATCTCTTGGATGCTTTTATTCAGCCAACTGTTCGGCACGTGCATCTCCGATATGCCGTAGGCGTCGCCCAGCTCCAGATAGTCGATCAAGTTCAAATCCGCCGCCTGGATTGCCAGTTTGATCCCGGCCTCTAGCTCCGGGATGATGACCCGATCCACACCGATTTTTTCCAGGATCTTCTTGTGCTGCTTATCCCGGGCTTTGCAGATGATTCGCTCTACACCCAGCTCTTTCAGCCCCAGAGCGATGAGGATGCTGTCGCCGAAATCCGCGCCGATGGCCACAATGGCGCAGTCGTAGTTTCTGACGCCCAGGGCTTTGAGATTGCGCTCCTCTGTGGCGTCTGCAATGATGGCGTGGGTCACGACGCCGGTTAAATTCTGTACATTGTGCTCGTCCCGGTCCACAGCCAACACCTCATGGCCCAGCTCCGTGAGCTTTCTCGCCGTGGCCTCCCCAAAGCGGCCCAGTCCGATGACAATAAATGATTTCATGTTCAAACCCCTCCTAACCAATAATCACGTGCTCTGACGGGTACGATAGTCCGCTCTCTTTCGGGCCCTTCATCATAAAGGCGATGCTTAAACTCATGACGCCGATCTTGCCAAAGAACATGTAGAGCATGAGCAGGGTCTGCTCCAGCCTGCCCACGGACTGCAAGATCCCCAACGACATCCCCGACGTGCCGTAGGCGGCAACGGTCTCGTACAGGGCGTCAATGAGTTCCACCCCGTCAGTTCTGGAGAGCAAAATCCCGCCGATTAAAGCCAGTAACATGGCGATAAACACCAGGGTTGCGGCGTTGATAATCTGGGTCGGGGCGATTTTCCGCTCAAAAATCACCAGGTCGTGTTTACCCCGCATGACGGAGACCACAGAGAGCACCAGGATCCCCATGGTCACGGTTTTCACTCCCCCGGCGGCGGAGCCGCTGGAGCCGCCGATGAACATGAAGATCATGGAGAGTATCTTCGTGTCCTCCGCGAGAGTGAGCTGGCCGATGACATCAATCCCGCCGTCCGGGTGCTGATGGACTGGAAGAAGGAGACCAATACCCGCTCCGGCCCGGATAAGCGCCCGATGCTGTCGGGGTTGGAGCCCTCCAGCCCCAAAAACATCAGCATCCCCAATCCGATGAGCACCGCCGTGATAATCACCACCAATTTCGAGTGGACGTGGAGTTTACGCCACCGCCGCCGGGTAAAGATATCCTGCCACACGAAAAAGCCCGTGGAGCCCACGACAATCAAAATACCCATGGTGAGGAGGACAACAGGGCTCTGGGCGTAGGTGACCACGCCGGAGAACATGTCGTGGTTCCCCATAATGTGAAATCCGGCGTTGCAAAAGGCAGATACGGCCAAAAATACTCCCCGCCAGATGCCCCCGCCCCAGCCGAACGCCGGGATAAAGTGGATGGACAGGATGACAGCCCCCACAAGCTCAAAGAGCAGGGTGGCGATCAGCACACGGCGCACCAGGGATACGACACCCGCCATTTCGTCTAAGTTCATGCTCTCCATAATCACGAGCCGTTCTCTGAGGCCCATGCGTTTGTGGAGGAGAAAGTAGAAGATGGAGACGATGGTCATAAACCCCAGGCCCCCGATCTGGATCAGGAGCAGGATCACAGCCTGGCCAAAGGGCGTCCAATAGGCGAAGGTATCCACCAGGGTCAATCCCGTGACGCTGATGGCGGAGACCGTTGTGAACAGCGCCGTAAACAGGTCGGTCGTCCCGTGGGCTCTGGAAGAGATGGGCAAGGTCAAGAGCACCGTCCCCGCCAAAATAATGACGAGGAAGCCCACTATAATAAGCTGCGCCGGGGGCAGGCGTCGGACTTTTCCTTTGCCCCAGGTCAAAATTTGGTTGCGTCTCATCTGATTGCTCCGTTTCAACTGGTAGGCCTAGTATACTCCTGTAGGCAGAAAAAGGCAAGCGATGGCGAAGGGAGATGGCAATTTGGACTGAATACAACAACAGGCAGGGCGATTGTTCTGCTCCTGCCTGTTATTTATCTTAAACGCGCCTATAGTTTGCAAAGCACATCTTCTATATTGTTGTTTAACTCCCAAACATTATTACAAAAGTTACTCATGAGAATTGTTAAAATACCGTTGTTCTGATGGCGCGTTATAAAACTAATGCCCGGGTCCATGCCTTGGAAAAATGGAGTATCGCCTTTCAGCCAAAACCCAAACCCATATCTCGCACCATCTTCGTCAGACGCTTGTAGGGTGGTCATGGTTTTTACGGTTTCCATACGAACAATATCTCCGGCTAAGAAATGTTTCCAATATCGCTCCACATCATCCACTGTTGTATATACCCCACCTGCTCCATCACTTTTTGCATTGGTACTGTAGATATTTGTGAAATACTCTCTCCGTTCTTTGTCATAGATATAGGCGGTTGCACAATTTGCAGGCAAGCGGTCAAGTTCATAATATCCTGTGCTTTTCATGCCACATGGCTCGAAAATCAGCTTAGCAAGATATTTGTCGAAATCCATACCAGTGGTTTTTTCGATTATCATAGCAAGTACGGTATAGCCTGTGTTGTTATATTGAAACCTCTCCCCCGGGCTGTACATCATAGGTTTGTCAACAAATGTGGGTATCATGTCCGACGGTTTGCGCATAAGGTAGCTTGGAAACTCTGCCCATAATTCCGACATGTCGTCCATCACAGATTCATCAAAATAATCCGGTATACCTGATGTGTGGTTGAGGAGTTGGCGAATCGTAATCTTGGGCAAAATTTGTTTTAAATCAAAATCTAACAATTCACCAATCGTGCCTTCAAGTGAAAGTCTGCCTTCTTCTATCAACTTCATAATGCCAGTAGCAATGAAAGCCTTGCTACCAGAAGCTACCTCAAAAATCGTGTCTGTATTAATTGGTCTTTTGTTCGGCAAATCTGCGTAGCCATACGCTCTTTTGAAAAGGGATTCCCCATTTTTGCTAACGGAAACAACGCCGCTGAAATCGTTTCCCATCAATTCTTCTACTTTTTTCATCGCAGGACTCCTTTATGTTTATTTTTATGATTATATCACAAGTAAGGCATGAAACTGCGAACAATTTTTCGGTTTATTTCAAATTGAGACAATGATTAAAAGCGTCCTCAACAAGTCACCGCAAGGGCAAGCTACAACTTGACATGTCCACAGCATCTGTGCTAAAGTGAGCCAACGGCTTTGAGCGGAGGTGGGAGTATGAGCCAAAGTCAACTTTACAGGGTGCTTCTCATTGTATTGGCCCTCGTATTCCTCTGCGTTAGCGTGTTCATTATATTCGCTTTAGCCGCACACGCAGACTGTACAGTCGCTACCTGCGTTCCGTGCTTAAGTTTGGCAAAAATACAGGAAATTTTACGGCAATTCGGCGGTTTATCCCCCGCCCTCGCCGGGGGCTTGGCCCTACTTGCGCTCTTGCAGTTTGCGGTGGGCGAACGGCTTAGAACAGAGCAGCTATCCAACCTCGTATCTTTGAAAACGAGGCTGAACAATTAAAATCAAAACCTTCGTGATAAAAAGCGACACCCAAATATGGGAGGTCGTGGTTTTGTCGTATTTGTCACTTAACAAAAATATCGGAGGTTTTATTATTATGAAGCGACGCATCGTTTTGTTTATCATATTAGCCCTAGTGCTGTCCTTAACCGCGTGTAATGGTCAACCGGAAGTGCCCATCCCAACGGAAGACCCCACCGGGGTTGAACCGCTCCCCACCCCCATCGAAGTGGAAGCGCCAGAGCGTCTGCGTGTGATTGCGACCATCTTCCCCCAGTATGATTTTGTTCGTCAAATCGCCGGAGATCGGGTGGAGCTCACCATGCTCATCTCCCCCGGTGCGGAGAGCCACGGCTTTGAGCCCACGCCCCGTGATATGATCGCATTAAACGAGGCCGATTTACTCATCTATGTGGGCGGCCACGGAGACACCTGGGTGGATCCCATTGTGGCGTCTTTGGAGCGCGCAGACATGCACCGCGTAGCCCTTGTAGACCTGGTAGACACTGTGGAAGTAGAACACGTGCACGGACATGACCATGATCACGGGCACGATCATGGGCATGAGCACGGGCACGATCACGGGCACGATCACGATCACGATCACGGGCACGATCACGGGCACGATCACGGGCACGATCACGGGCACGATCACGGGCACGATCACGATCACGATCATGGGCACGATCATGGGCACGACCACGATCATGGGCATCTGGATGAACACGTTTGGACCTCGCCGCAAAATGCCATCTTGATCGTGAAAGCGCTGACGGAAGTTCTCGCGGAACTAGACCCGGCAAATGCCGAAACCTTCCGTGAAAACGCGGCGAACTACATCGAAGAGCTCGCTGCCCTCGATGCGGCGTTTGCCGAAGTTGTGGCCCAGGGGGTGCGCCAGACTGTGATCTTTGGCGACCGGCATCCCTTCCGCTATCTGATGGATGCCTACGGATTGACTTCTCACGCCGCATTCATCGGTTGCAGTGCGGAGACGCAGGCCAGCCCCGCCACCTTGGCCCGTCTCATTGAAACCGTGCAGGCGGAAGACATCCCCGTCGTGTTCTATATCGAATTTTCCACCCGCCTGATTGCAGATGTTATTGCAGAGGCCACGGGGGCCACATTGCTGGAACTCCACTCTACGCACAACGTGAGCCCTGCGGACTTTGCGGCGGGTGTGACTTATCTGGATCTGATGCGGCAAAATATGGAGCACTTGAGGGAGGCGTTACGCTAACATGGCATTGATCACCTGTCGAGATGCGGCCTTTGCCTACGACGGCAAGGTCGTCATAGAGGGTCTAAACTTCCAAGTGAACCAGGGCGACTACCTCTGTATTGTCGGCGAGAACGGCTCGGGGAAAACCACCTTGATGAAAGGCCTGCTGGGCCTCATGCGGCCAAAATCCGGCGCAATCGAGACGGGGGACGGCCTAAAATCCACCCAGATCGGTTATCTGCCCCAGCAGACGTCGGCCCAGAAGGATTTTCCGGCCAGCGTCTATGAGGTGGTGCTCTCCGGGCGCCTAAACAGCCGGGGGATCCGACCCTTTTACGCCCCACGGGATCGCCAGATCGCCCTGGAACACATGGATCAGTTGGGGATTGCGTCCCTGCGGAAGAAAAGTTTCCGGGAGTTGTCCGGCGGCCAGCAGCAGCGGGTACTTTTGGCCCGTGCCCTCTGTGCCACGGAAAAAGTGTTGCTCTTAGACGAGCCCGTCAGCGGACTAGACCCCATCGTGACGGCGGAACTCTACCAGACCATCGCTTCGCTTCATCGAGACGCCGGGCTGACCATTATTATGATCTCCCACGATGTGCGCTCCGGGGTGGAGTACGCCACCCACATGCTCCACCTGCAAAACCGCCAGATATTTTTCGGCTCTGCGGCGGCGTATCAAGAGTCCGAGGCGGGCCGGTATTTTTTGCGGGGAGGTGAGCCCCAGTGGAACTGATCTTTGAGATGTTAGAATTTGTCTTCATGCGGCGGGCCATTGTCGTGGGGCTGTTGGTCTCCCTCTGCGCCGCCCTCTTGGGCGTCAGTCTGGTATTGAAGCGTTACGCCATGATCGGCACGGGCCTCAGCCACGTGGGGTTTGCCGCCATCGTGATCACAGGGGTTCTCATCGACATGATCCCCCCCGCATGGATTCTAAGTTTTGCCCCCCTGGCGCGGATTATTGAATTTTCTCCCCTCATCGTGCCCCTGCTCGTTGTCGTGGCGACGGCGTTTTTGCTCCTGCGCTTAAATGAGAGCAGCAAGATCAGAGGCGACAGCGCCGTGGCCCTGATCTCCACCAGCGGTGTCGCCGTCGGCGTGATTGTCATGGGCCTGACCACGGGGATCACCCTGCACATCTGCAACGTCCTGTTCGGCAGTATTTTCGCCATGTCATCAACCCATATGTACTTGAGCATCGTGCTCTCTGTTATTGTCATCACACTCTTTGTGCTCTTTTACAAGCAGCTCTTTGCCGTCACCTACGATGAGAGCTTTGCCAAGGCCACAGGGACAAAAGTGGAGATTTACAAGAGTATGCTGGCCCTCCTAACCGCCGTCACAGTGGTGCTGGGGATGCAGATGATGGGTGCTTTGCTCATTGCGAGCTTGACCCTCTTCCCCGCCCTCTCCGCCATGCGGATCTGCAAACGGTTTCTCTCCGTGGTGATTACGGCGGGCATTATATCAGTCATCTGCTTCTTTACTGGAATGGTGATCTCTTTTGCCTATAACCTCCCGCCGGGGGCCAGTGTGGTGGGTGTAAATTTGGTCGTGTTCCTGCTCTTTAGCGGTGCGGCCCTAGTGAAACGAGGTGGACGTATATGAAAAAACTCTCTATTTTCCTGCTGCTCTTACTGTTTGCTGTCACACTCCTTCTGACCGGTTGTTCCGGTGAAGATATCCTCGCTTTTGGCAGCGACGACATTGAAATTACAGACCGATTCTTCATCCTGCAAGTCCAGGAGATCCACTCAAATGTGGAGGAATATCTCGGCCGCACAATCCGCTATGAGGGCATGTTCCGGTCTGTCCACTGGGCGCCGCTGGATCGCGATTATCACTATGTCATCCGCTATGTGGACTCCTGTTGCGGCCCAGGGGGCTCCATCGGATTTGAGGTGTACTTTGAAGACGGTAACATCTCGCCTGTCCCAGAAAATGCCTGGGTAGCCGTTGCAGGCGTGTTGGACGAATACGAAGAAGAGGGGATGTATCATCTCCGGTTAATCGTCACTTCGATTACAGCCCTTGAAGAACGAGGCCAAGAGCTTGTGTCGCTTCAATAGTAGTACATTGCGAGAAATGCAGGAGGGTAAGGACATGGCTAAGGGAAAAAACTATCTCGGCGGAGGCTTTAGCGGCCAGCCCCAGCGCCAATCGGGGGGCGGGGATCAGATGCGGCAATCCCAGAAGGCGCAAGAAGAAATACGCCGCACACGGGAAGCGCTGGAGGCACAGACCTACGAGGCCACGGCTGGCGGCGGCATGATCCGGGCTGTGGTCAGCGGCAAGAAGGCGCTCACTGCACTGGAGATCAGCCCGGCGGCGGTGGCCCCGGGCGATATAGAGACCCTGCAGGACATGATTATTGCTGCGGTCAATGAGGCGCTACAGATGTCGGAGCGCGCCGCAGCGGAGCACATGGGTTCGTTGACCGGCGGGCTCAATTTGAGGTTTTAGATTGATTCTCAAATATAGTCAAACCACTAAAAAAACGCACACTCTGCAAATCACAGAGTGTGCGTTTTTACTCATTCAACGAATAAATCTTAGAGTTTCCCTTCGCTGCCCAGTACGTGCTTGATCTTATGGGCGACGACTTTCTTGACGCTCTCTCTGCCGGGGCCGAGATACTGGCGGGGATCGAAGTGAGCGGGGTGCTGTGTGAAATACTGGCGGATGGTGCCGGTCATGGCCAGACGGAGATCGGAGTCGATATTGATCTTGCAGACGGCCATCCCTGCGGCTTTGCGGAGCATGTCCTCCGGAATGCCGATGGCATCGTCCATAGCGCCGCCGTTGTCGTTGATCATCTTCACGTACTCCGGTACGACAGACGATGCGCCGTGGAGTACGATTGGGAAACCGGGGACACGGCGGGATATCTCTTCTAAAATATCAAAACGGAGCTGGGGCTTTTGGCCCGGCTTGAATTTAAACGCCCCGTGGCTGGTGCCGATGGCGATGGCGAGAGAGTCCACGCCTGTTTTCTCCACGAACTCTTCTACTTCTTCCGGACGGGTGTAGGTGGCGTCCTCTTCGGAGACGTTGACATCATCTTCCACGCCTGCTAAGCGGCCCAGCTCTCCCTCTACGGTCACGCCGCGGGCGTGGGCGTACTCCACCACTTGGCGGGTCAATTTGATGTTATCTTCAAAGCTGTGATGGCTGCCGTCGATCATAACGGAGGAAAACCCGCCGTCAATACAGCTCTTACAGAGTTCAAAGGTATCGCCGTGATCCAAATGGAGGGCCATGGGCAATCCCGTCTCCTCTATGGCGGCCTCCACCAATTTCATCAGATACGTGTGGTTGGCGTACTTTCTCGCACCGGCGGATACCTGCAATATAATCGGTGAGTTGAGCTCTTTCGCCGCCTCGGTAATCCCCTGGACGATCTCCATGTTGTTGACGTTAAACGCCCCAATGGCGTATCCGCCCGCATAGGCTTTTTCAAGCATTTCTTTTGATGAAACAAGTGGCATAGTGATTTTCCTCCTAATATAATTGAACTTTGTCTTTATTTTAACATATCCAGTCGGAAAATAAAAGAAAATTTTTAAGACGAAAAAACGGTTAGCGTGATTGACAGTCACCAGCGCATGTGATATAATTATAGCAAATATATCGACAAAGAGGGAATTGCCGTTATTCGCATGGCGGCTCGATCCTAACATGACGAATTGAGACGCCGCAGCTTAAAAACTATGGCGTCTCGCCCTATTTACCGCATTTTTTCAATACGGCAACAAGTGCTATTACAAACGTCGCAATGACAAATAATGTGTCGTATGTAACGTATTGCATCGCATCACCCCCTTTTCAGAGAGTGACCGATTCCGCCTAACGGCAATTCCACATCGTAATTATACATTAATCGACATATTTTAGCAAGATATGTCAATGCAAAAATAGTCTAAGACAATAAAAGAAAATTTTCACAGGACATATACGCTTGCGGCGAAACGTGGTATACTGAATTGTAGTATAGAACTTTGTCACAACGGCTCGATTTGAGAGGGCATAGATGAATTGTATGAAAAAAAGAATCGCCAGCTATGCCCTGCTCGCACTGGCAGTGTTATTGATCGCCGTGGGAATCGCCCAGGGCGGCTATCAGGACACCTTACAGAGATCCACTGTCATATGTTTGGAGTGCATTGGGATTGGGTAAGCGCAGATATGTTCAGCTCGTATCCGCCCTGTTGTATAATGCCAACCTTGTGGGCTTCCTACGGGGCAGCATATACACGGGCAATATAAAAGGCCTTTGCGTACCGGGACTCAATTGCCACTCCTGTCCCGGGGCCATCGCCGCCTGTCCCCTGGGCAGCTTTCAAACGGCCTTAGGCGATATCAGAACCAAGCTGCCCCTCTATATTATGGGGGTCTTGGTTTTATTCGGCGTCCTGCTGGGACGGGCGATTTGTGCGTTTCTCTGCCCCTTTGGGCTGGTGCAAGATTTGTTACATAAAATCCCATGGCCTAAACTGCGAAAAAGCACAGTGACCCGCTGGTTATCCCTGGGGAAATACGCAGTCCTTTTCATATTTGTGATCTATCTCCCCTTGCATTTTCTCTGGATCAACGGGGTGGGTACACCCGCCTTTTGCAAATATCTCTGCCCCATGGGTACGTTGCAAGCCGGTATCCCGCTGGTGCTCACCAACGAGAGCTTACGGGCAATTACCGGAGCGCTGTTTCAGTGGCGGTTGGTTTGGCTTGGGATTATCCTTCTAGTTAGTATTTTTATTTTCCGGCCATTTTGCCGCTTTCTCTGTCCTCTGGGGGCGATTTATTCCCTGTTCAACAAATACGCCTTGCTCGGCATAAAAGTAAATGCCCACCGCTGTACGGGATGCCGTGCCTGTGTCAATTCGTGCAAGTTGGACGTACATCAGATCAATGACCGAGAATGCATCCGCTGCGGTGATTGCCGCCCGGTATGTCCGCATAAGGCTATCGTGTATCAAAGAAAGGGTCAGAAAAATGAAGCGTAAAATAATTATCATCATACTGTCAGTCCTGCTGGTGATCAGCCTGCTTTTCAACGCCCTCATGGTATACCGTGAATTGACTCGATGGGAAATTACCACGGAATACATGTTGGAAACAGAAGATATGGCACCGGACTTTAGCGTGCAATTATTGACCGGGGAAACCTTTACCCTGTCCGAGCACAGAGGCACCGTGGTCGTCCTTGATTTTTGGGCCACATGGTGCGGCCCCTGCGTGGCAAAGATGCCCGCCATGCAGGCCCTATCAGAGCAATTTGACGGCAGTGTTATCTTCGTCGGAATGAATGTCGGCGAAGAGCCAGATCGGGTGCAGGATTTTATTGGGGAAAGAGGGTTTACTTATCCCATCGGGTTGGATCGGAACAGTACGATCCATATGAGTTTATACCCCTCTCCCGGTATCCCCTATACGGTGATTATCAACGCAGACGGCGTGGTTACGGATACATTCCTGGGCGGCGGTGAGCATATGCACGCACTCATTGAGGCGGCCATTGTGGAGGCACTTGGGTAAAGGCCGCCAATATCAATGCCGGAGAAAAAGAAAATCAAACAAAATTTCAAAGAAACATGTACACATGGGTTGAAAAGTGGTATACTATTTCCCGCATGTGGTTTTTTTAACTTTATCTATAGGGGGACTTATACAATGCGTACACCACTCAAAGGCGCCTGTGTCATCGGGCAATCGGGGGGGCCAACTTCTGTCATCAACGCCAGTGCCTATGGCGTGATCCGCACGGCGCTGGACAACGAACACATTACCGCCGTATACGGCGCCGCCCACGGGATCAAAGGGGTTCTAGACGGCAAGCTCTACGATATGCAGCAAGAAGACGCGTCGGAGTTGGCGCTTTTACTCAACACGCCGTCTTCGGAACTGGGCTCCTGTCGGTATAAGATCGCCGACCCCGATGTGGACGATACGGACTACAAGCGGATTCAAGAGATTTTTGAGCAGTATGACGTGCGCTATTTCTTCTACAACGGCGGCAACGACTCCATGGACACCTGCAACAAGATCAGTCGCTATTTTGCCAAAAGCGGCTACGAGTGCCGTGTCATGGGCGTACCTAAGACCATCGACAACGATCTCTACGGCACAGATCACTGCCCTGGCTACGGCTCCGCCGCCCGGTATGTGGCCACCAGCTTTATGGAGGTCTACAAGGACGCACGGGTCTACGATACGGGCCAGATCACCATTATTGAGGTCATGGGCCGCCACGCCGGATGGCTCACCGCCAGCGCCGCTTTGGCCGCTCACTTCGGGTGCGGCCCGGAGCTGATCTACGTCCCCGAAGTGGCTTTTGATGTGGATCAATTTCTATCCGATGTCACCGCCATTTATAACGAGAAAGGCTACGCCCTGGTGGCGGTCTCTGAAGGGATCCACGACAAGGACGGCAAGCTCATCGCAGAATACGGCATGTCCGGTGAGGCGACGAAAGACGCCTTCGGCCACGCCCAACTGGGCGGTCTCGCCGCCACCTTGGCGGGGATTGTCAAGGCAAAGACCGGGGCCAAAGTCCGGGGCATCGAATTGAGCCTCCTCCAACGGGCCGCCGCCCATCTGGCCTCCCAGACGGATATCGACGAGGCATTCTTGGCGGGCAAGACCGCTGTGGAATCCGCCGTCGCCGGGGAGACCGGGAAAATGGTGGGCTTCGAGCGGGATATGTCCTCCGGTTCCTATGTCTGCAAGACAGTTCTCCTGCCCTTGGAGAAAGTGGCCAATTTTGAGAAAAAACTGCCCCTGGAGTGGATCACCCCGGCGGGCAACGGGATCACCAAAGAGTTCGTAGACTATGCCCTGCCGCTGATCCAAGGCGAGCCCAACCGGGCGCAGGAGAGCTCTCTCCCCCGCTTTGCGCGGTTGAAGAAGGTTTTGGCGAAGTAAGACGTAGGATACTATTTGCAAGGGGGTGTCGTCGAAAAAACGATGCCCCTCTGCTTGCGTTGTGGTCGGCTGGACTAGATAGAAACCTGCCCCGCCGCCAACTGGGCGGAGGAGAAGGCGAACTGGAGATTATATCCCCCCGTGTCACCGTCCACATCTAAGACCTCCCCGGCGAAATAGAGGCCGGGATAGCGGCGGGATTCCATGGTACGGAGATCCACCTCGTCCAGGGATACCCCCCCGGCGGTGGCCATGGCGGCGGAAAATCCCCCCGTGCCGCTGATCTCATAGGCATCCGCCGTGAGGAGCCGGGCGATCTCCCCCAGTTCCCGGCCGCTCAGGCGGGACGCCTTGGTATCCGGCGCAACTCCCACACGGCGGCAGATAGATTCCAAAAATCGGCCGGGCAGACCAGTGGCGTGCTCCAAAGCCGTACCGATCTGCTTGGCGTTTCCGGTGGTCAACTCCAGCAACCTGCGGCGCAGCGTGCCGGCATCTTCCCTCGGCAGATAGCAGATGGTCAACTCATCCCCCTGTGCCGCATAGCGGGCGCGATTGAGGATCACCGGCCCGGAGAAACCCCGGTGGGTCAGAAGCAAACTCTCCCGCCCCGTGATCCGGCGCCTCTCGGCCTTAGATATTAGCGTAATCGCCGCATCCGGGAAGGATATTCCGGCTAATTTCCCGTATGGGTAGTCCCGGACATAAATCGGCACCAGGGCCGGGCGTCGTGGAACGAGGGCTACGCCCAACGCCTCCAGACAGGCGAAAAACGATCCGTCGGATCCGGTGTTGGGGTACGAGGCCCCGCCTGTGGTCACCAGCACATTGCGCGCCGTATAGATATGGGTCAAAGTTTTCAAAATAAATTGATCTTTTTCCGTGAAAATCTCCGTGACAGGCGCATTACAGCGCACTTCTACGCCGTTTTGACGGCTACGGTCTAGCAGTGCCCCCACTACGTCCCGGCCGTCCATAGACGCGGGGAACACTTTGCCGTCCTCCCGTGTAATCAGAGGCAGGCCCAACTCGTCAAAATACGCCATCAGTGCCCGGTTGCCAAAGGGATTGAGCACCGAGCGCAATCGTTTGCCGCTCTCCCCATAGCGGCCCGAAAAAGCCGTCATGGGTTCGCTGTTGGTCAGATTGCACTGCCCGCTCCCGGCCAGACGTAACTTCTGCCCCGGTGTATCGGTCTTCTCCAAGAGCAAGACCCGCAATCCGGGCCGCACATTGGCGGCGGCAAAGAGCCCAGCGGCTCCTGCGCCGATGATGATGAGATCGTAGTGCATTGGGGGTCTCCTTTGGTCTTTTGTGGTCTGGGAGTGGGCAAATAGCGCGCCTCCGTTATTGCGGGCTTGACCCGCAATCTTTCCACTTACACATATTCCAGGGGTTTGCGGATCAAGTCCGCAATGACGGTCTGTTTGTTTAGGAGCGCAGTGTGCCACTGCCTGTGGTCTTTAAAGATTGACAATACGTTCACCTGCGTGTATAATGGGGATATAAAAAGGAATTGCCGCTTTTGGCGAGGCGGCTCAGTCCGAGAATAGAGTAGAGCACGCCTTTGCACAAAAGCTAAGGCGTGCTCGGTTTATCTGCGCCTGTGCCTAAGACACAGGGCGACAACTGCTACAAGTAACATGCCGAACTGGAACAGTTCGGTGTATGTAACCATAAGCACCACCCCCTTCCAGAGGGAGTGACCAAACCGCCTAGCGGCAATCCCTAAGCACATTATACAAAGAAAACATCCCGTTGACAAGCCTGACATTATCACAGATCATACACAAAAAGCCTAAACCGGGCTTGCGCACATTCCCTATCTATGCTATACTTCCCATAGCTTTAAGTGTCGGCATACTGCCGATGAAAAGGGAAAGGGGTGCAACTCCCCTGCGGTCCCGCCGCTGTAAGCGGGTAGATTCGTCCCCAATACGCCACTGGAGATACTTTCTCTGGGAAGGCGGGGACGATACCAGGCGCAAGCGCCTGATACCCGTAAGCCAGAAGACCTGCTTAAAGCGCAAACCACAAGCCGCGTGGATACGGCCCAGGTGATGCGTTTTGCCCTTTCCCATTTGACAGGTGCAGATTGTCGTCTTCCTACCGTAGCTACAGGCTACGGTAATTTTGTTTTTCGGAGGAAAAAACATGAGACGACTACTAACAATGATTCTGGTACTGCTTTTTCTGCTCACCGCCTGCGGCGGCGGAAACGGCGGAGCATCTGATCCGCCGCCCAATGCCGCCGAGAGCGTCCAAGAGATCGGCCAAGGCGAGACTGTTTTTCGGTTTGAAGTTACCGACAACAACGGTATGCTGACCGCATGGGATGTCCATACCAATGAAGAAACCGTCGGCGCCGCACTGCTTGCCGTCGGCCTGATTTCCGGCGATGAGACCGATTTCGGCCTCATGGTCACCGAGGTAAACGGCGTGGTCGCCGACTGGGATGCCAACCAGGCCTTTTGGGCATTTCACATCAACGGCGAGTTCGCCATGTCAGGGGCGGATGCAACCTACATTGAACCCGGAGCGACGTATGCCTTTGTCTACACAGAGGGCTAGGCTTGCAACCCGGGATTTAACCATATTCGCCGCACTCAGTACGATCATGTTCCTGTCGAGAATCCTGATGCAGGGAATCCCCAGCGTACACTTGTTGGGCCTTTTCATCGCCTCAATTACACTGACGTACCGGGTGCGGGCGTTGATTCCGCTGTATGGATATATCATGCTTGACGGCGTTTTTGCGGGATTTTCCACGTGGTGGATGCCGTATCTCTACATGTGGCTCCCTCTGTGGCTCACATTTATGGTCGCCGGGAAAATAAATCTGCCGAGACGGGTACAGCTCCCGCTGTACATGGTCTTGTGCGGTCTGCACGGCCTGTCCTTCGGCCTGTTATACGCACCCGCCCAGGCCCTGATGTTCGGCCTCAGCTTCCAGGCCATGATCGCCTGGATCATAGCGGGGTTGCCCTTTGATATCATCCACGCCCTGGGGAACTTCGCCGCCGGATCGTTGATTATTCCCCTCTCATCTCTTATGAAGAATCTGGATAGCGGGCAATATCGGGCGTGAAAATAAGTTGACATCTCCATCAGAACGGAGTATACTGTAGTTACAAGAGGCGTTGCCGGTAAACGGTTAGCCCTAAAACTTTTAGCTAAAAGGATTAGCCGCTGGTTTTGTAGGCCTGGCGGCTATTTCCTTTTGTCCATGTACTCAATCAGCTTTACAATTAACGCCGCAGATGCGAACATCAACGTTATAGCTTCAAATACTGACAATGGGCCTCACCTCCTTTCGGAGGATATCGGCTAACCGCATACCGTAGCTTGGCAACGCCTAAGTGCATTGTAACGTGCACAGCAGAGCTTGTCAATTATTACGAATGAAACATTATAGCAAATGGGGATACTCACGGGTATGAGACGATTTTTCCGACATCACAAGGCGCTGCACCTCTGGCTCATTATCGCCGGGGGCATTGTGGTGCTGTTTCACCTGCTTAAATACGTTCGGCCCGTGATGAATTTTTGGGTGGATTATATCGGCGTCCCCCTCACCCAGGGGTTTGGGACGGTCTCCTCTCTCGTTTCCTTTTCCGTGGCGGAGTTTTTTGTCCTGTTCGTAGTCTTGGGGGCGATCGCGCTCCTCATCCGAGAGATTCGGCGGATTTTGCGCACAAAATCCATGGCTCACGGCATCTATCGGATTGTCGCGGGTTTCTTGGCCATCGTCCTGAGCATCTACGGCAGTCTTAATCTGCTCTACGGCGCCAGTTTCTACGCCAATGATTTCCAGACCCGCTCCGGCATCCACGCCCGAGGGGCCACGGTAGATGATCTCTACCGGGTCACGGCCCACTTCGCCCAGAGGCTTAACGAGACGGCCCATCTGATAGAGCGAGACGAGAACGATGTCTTCGCCGTGTCCATTGACCAGATTTTTTCCGAGAGCGTAGACGTATTTCGGAATCTAGAGGCCCAGTTCCCCTTCCTCACCCACAGAGATGTGCCGCCAAAACCCCTGCTCATCTCCAGATTCATGAGCTACACCGACTATACGGGGTTCTTCTTCCCCTTTACCGGTGAGGCCAATATTAATATCCTGGCCCCTCGGAGCCAGGTCCCCGTTACCGTGGTCCATGAGATGGTCCACCAGCGGGGCTTTGCCTCGGAGGACGAGGCCAATTTTGTGGCCGTCTTGGCCAGTGTCAAGAGCGAGAACCCCATCTTCTCCTACTCCGCCTACCTCATGGGCTACAGCCACTTGGCAAACGCCCTCCGCCGGGAGGCACCGGAGCGATTCCAGGATGTCCATGCCACCCTGTCTGATCTCGTCCTGGCGGACTTGGCTGACATCCGGGCCTATCACGATCGGAAAAATCCCGTGGCGGTACAGGTGACCAATGCAATCAACGACAATTTCCTCCGCAGCTACGGCGAGGAGAGCGGCGTCAAGAGCTACGGCGAGGTCGTAGATCTGCTGATTGTATATTTTTAGCAGGTCACCCAATATAATAATGATACAGAGCGGAGCTGCGGCAAAATTTTCATCTTGCCACAGCCCCGCTTTTTCAAGTTTGTTGACCATATATTTTATTACTTGCTAATACTCAAATCCCATAGATGCCCCGAAATTTTTGCGTTAGATACGCAATATAATACTCCACATTCAACTGTTCCCCGGCGATTCTGTGTACCAGTTCCGTCGGCGTGTAGAGCAAGCCATGGGCGTGGATATGATTCTTCAGCCAGTCGGTGATAGGGGCGAATTCACCTTTTTGAATCAGCCCGTAGACATCCATCTCCCGTTCCATGTAGGCCCAAAACTGCGCCGCATAGGCACTGCCTATGGCGTAGGAGGGAAAATAGCCCATGAGCCCTTCCGACCAATGGACGTCTTGTAAAATTCCCCGGGCGTCGTCCGGCGGGGTGATCCCGAGATATTCTTCCATCTTCTCGTTCCAGAGCCGGGGCAGATCGTACACGTCCACATCGCCAGAGAACAGGAGCTTTTCCAGCTCATACCGCACCATGATGTGCAGGGGATAAGTTAGCTCATCGGCCTCAATGCGGATCAGAGACGCCTCAACTTGATTGGTCGCCGTATAGAGCATGTCAGCGGTCACAGGCGCAAACTGATCGGGCAGTTTGGTCTTTAATTCATCACAGATATAGCCCCAAAAGGCACGGCTGCGGCCGATGACGTTTTCATACAGCCTGGACTGGGATTCATGTATGCCCATAGACACACCATCGTCCAATATGGTGCCCGCGATTTCGTCTTTTTTGTTCTGTTCATAGATCGCGTGGCCGCATTCGTGGATGACACTGTAAAACGAGGAAAGGAAGTTCATCTCATGGTAGTGGGTGGTGATCCGCACATCGTCCCGGCCGCCTATTGTTATACAGAAGGGGTGCTCCGTCTCCCGTATCATGCCGCGGTTTAGGTCATAGCCGACTTTCTCCGCTAACATGTCGCTGATCTCACGCTGGGCTTCGATGGCGACGGGATGGTGCTTAAAGTTCGTGTCTATCTGTTTCCCGCTCTCCTTTAGTTCTTTGAAAAATGGCACGATGGCCGCTTTGAGCTTTGCGAAAAAGACGTCTAAGGTCTCCATGGTCTGACCCGGCTCATAGTCGTCCAGCAACTGATTATAGGGCAGTTCATCAGAGCCGCGGTAGGCGAGCATCTCTTTTTTCATGGCGATAATCCGTTCCAGATAGGGCGCAAAGGATGCAAAATCGTTGCTCGCTTTCGCGTCCTCCCACACGATGTGAGCCTTTGAGGTGAGTTCACTGTACGCCCGCACGGTCTCCACGGGGATGTTGGCCTCTTTCTCGTAGTTTCGCCTCGTCTCCCGCAGCATGGCCCGGGTGATTTCGTCAAGACTGTCCTCATGGGCGGCCAGAGTGTCCAGGCAGTTCTTCATCTCATCCGAGACCAGCAGAGAGAAAATCTCCGCCTGCAAAAATCCCATCCGTTTTGCCCTGGAATCCGCCCCGCCCCGGGGCGCGCCGGTGAGGGCGTCGAAATACACCGTGCCCAAAGCGCCCTCAAGCATTTTCATTTTCTCTAAAAGTTCTTTAAACTGTTTGACTGTTGTCTCTACACGCACTGGATACACTCCTTTTTTTCAGCGGAAAAAGCAGAACAGAACCGCCGTTATCTCTGCGAAAATCACCGCAGGAAATCGTTCATGTAAATTTTCACGATTATAAAATTATACATCCAAAAAAGTTAAATTTCAACCCTTCCCTGTTTTTTCTGTTTCGCACACAGAAAATCCACGTCTGGCAAACAAATGTCCATCCTCTGCGCTTGACAAAACTATTGACATAAGTGAAAACTAGGTATATTATAAATTGATTCTGCTAATAGCATGGCATTTTCATAGTGCAATTAGCAATTTCTATCAAAAATAAGGAGGAATAAACAAAAATGAAAAGAAGATTTACTACCTTAACCGCACTGTTGATCGCCATGTTGCTGGTGGTCGCACTGCTGGCGGCCTGTGCGCAAGAGGCGCCTGCGCCGACAGAGCCCGAGCCGGAGGCACCCACCACGGAAGCCCCTCCGGAAGATACCGCACCCCCTGCCGACGGCAACTTTGCAAACGTCACCACACAGACACCTGTTGACCCAATCGGCGCCGAGCCCACCCGGGCCAACACACTGATCGTGGGCTATCAGGTGGCCGCAGTGGGTGACTTTATTCCCGGGTTCAGCATCGGCATCTATGACCAAACTATCTGGTACTTACTGCGCAACCACTCCGGCACCGTCCAATTGCGAGACGCCGCCGGTGAGATCTATATCAACCCCACAATCGTCGCCGACTATACAGTAGAAGACGATGCCGCTGGCAACAGAACCTATACATTTGAACTTAACCGTGACCTCCGCTGGTCAGACGGCACAGCCCTCACCGCGTTTGACTTTGTCACATCCGTCCTCTGGCGCGCATCTCCCCAGTGGAACGTGGAAGCCGGCGCCGGCTGGAATGCTGATCAATTTATGGAACTTCTCGGATGGGAAGCCTATCAATCAGGCGAAACAGAGTATTTTGAAGGCGTCCGGATGATTGACGACTTTACCTTCGCCCTCACCATCAATGCGGAAGAGTTACCCTTCTTCTACGAACTCAATATTGTTGCCACTTACCCGGATCCCGCCCACGTATGGATGCCGGGCGTAAATATTATCACAAACGAGAACGGTTCCAGATTCAGCGAAAGTATCCAAGACCAAGCACACAATGTAGCGGCGAATTTCCGCCACGCACCCACCGTCACCGCAGGGCCGTATACATTTGTAAGCTTTGAGAACAATATCGTAACACTGCAGAGAAACACTGCATTCTCCGGCGATACCCAGGGCAGAATGCCGACCATTGATTTTATTCAGCAAATTGAAGTCTCTGACGAGACTGACGTTGACCAGTTGTTTGCCGGCGAGGTGGACATCCTGCCTGACGAGTTAGAGGCAGCTAAAATCGAACGGGTTCTGGCAAATCCTGATTTCTCTACACACGAATATCTCCGTTTCGGTTACGGTGTGGTAAACTTCCAGTTCTACGGCGATACTTTGCCCTCCACCGATGTGAACGTACGCTGGGCCCTCGCTCACCTGATGGATCGCCAGGCAGTCCTCGATGCCGTCCTCGGCGGCCGGGGCAGCCTGATCGACACAGAGGCCTCTCCCGGACAATGGATGTGGCAGGCCAGAGGTGCAGAGGCCATCTCCGCCATGAGGCCCATTGCCCTGAGTATCGAATCGGCCAACTACTTCCTGGATCAGACAGAGTGGATCTTCGAGGCCGACGGCACAACCCCCTTTGATCCGGAGCAGGCTAATGCACAGGGTACATATCTGCGCCATAACGCCGCAGGCGAGCCCCTCATCTGGAGAAACGGTGCCGCAAACCCGGCGGTTGGTGATGCCATTGAAATTGAAACCGTATCCAACGCCGCCATGGCGGGTATGCAGTTTACAAGCGAATTTGTGGACTGGGTCACCGTTGTGGAGCCCAACATGAACTCCCCGTGGGATCTGTCGGAAGATGAGCTCATCTTCTCCTCCTTCTCTATGGGCTGGGGATTCACAGCCGTTTTCGATCCGTTCCAGAATTACCACTCCAGGTGGAATGGCACGGCCCAAAACCCAGCGTTCTCCGACGCCGTCCTGGACGATGCCATGGAGCGTATCCGCAACTCAGACCCGGACGATTTCAACGGATTCCTCGATGCGTGGTTTGACTATGTAGTCCGCTTCAACGAGGTGTTGCCCGCGCTGCCCCTCTACAACAACATGTGGATGGATCTCTACAACCCGAGAGTTCAGGGCATGGAAGTTATTTCCGACCTGGCCAACTGGGCCCACTCGATCACCCAACTGTCCCTCACCTAGTTCACTACAAAATAGGTTTTTGAGCGCGATAGCGCTTGAGCGCCTGTGCATAATTGACCCGTATAAATAGGGGGGAGGCATCTCCTCCCTATTTCGGGTAATATTAGTGAAAGTCAGGCAGGTGATTGTTTTGCTCATCAAATTCGTCATAAAACGTATCATCATACTAATTCCTGTGCTCATAGGTATCTCAATCATACTCTTCGCCATTAGCAAGTTCATGCCCGGAGATCCCGTGGCGGCAATGCTCTCCCCCGCCCTGAGACCCGAAGTGCGTGAGGCGGTTTACGAGGCGACCTTCATCCGGCTCGGCTTGGATAGGCCTATATATGAACAGTATTTTCGTTGGATGTACAACTTCCTGGTTGTGGGCGACTTCGGATATTCCTCTTTTTTCAACAGACCTGTCGCCGATGTCATCGGCGAACCGTTGCGCAACACCATAATCCTGAATGTCTCTGCAAACTTTATCTATCTGTTGATCGCCCTGCCCGTGGGAATCAGGATGGCAGTGAAACGCGGTTCCTTATTCGATAGTACCGCCCAGGTACTCTCCCTTGCAGCGTTCTCCGTACCGTCGTTTTTCCTCTCTCTCTCGCTGATTTTTATTTTCTCAATCACCCTGGGGGTGTTTCCGGTAGCCGGGATGCCAAATGCTCTGTTTCTAAGCGGTATCGATTTATATATCGGGTGGATACGGCATTTGACCCTGCCTGTAGCGACGCTCGTTATTCTGGGCCTCGCCAGCGCAATCCGGTATGTACGCAATGCGATGATAGACGCGCTCTCACAAGATTACATACGAACCGCCCGGGCCAAAGGTCTCAGCGAAAAGGTCGTTATTTACTCTCATGCGTTTCGCAATGCGCTCATACCCATCTCTACCGTCATTGTGTTTACGCTTTTCGGGCTGTTACTGGGTGCTGTTGTCACAGAGTCGGTCTTTTCATACCATGGAATCGGCAGGCTTTTACTCCAAGCGGTAATCGCCCGGGACAGGATGCTGATCCTTTCAATGACCATGCTCTTTTCCTTTGTCAATGTGGCGGCGGTACTGGTCGCAGATGTCATCTATGGTCTCGTAGATCCGCGTATTAAGCTGAAATAGGGGTTGTGAAGAAAATGTCAAAGCCTGATAGCACCGCAAAGAAAACAGGCAGGTCGTTTCTCTCTATGTTCAAGAGACTCTTCGTCCGAGACAGAATAGAGGCGGACGCCCTTGCAGAGGAAGTGCTCCGTACCCCGGGGAAAACGATCTTTCTAAGGCTGGTGCGCAACAAATTGGCGATTATTGGTTTTTGTATGTTTATAGCGGTTTTCCTGTTCTCCTTTGGCGGGTCACTGCTGTTCCCCATTAACATGGTGCATACAGAGCTTACAAACATGAATATCCGTCCGTCACGCAATATGCTCGATTACCCGAGAGAGCTGGCGGATGCGAATATTGTCAAGATCGCATCGGGGGTTTCCTTCAGTGTTGCACTGACCGATGACGGTAACCTGCATGTCTGGGGGACGGAGCCGAACCGGGAAATGGAAGGTGTCGCTGAACTGATACTCGAAATTCCCGAAGAGGTACAAAATGCGCACATCGTAGACGTAGCGGTGGGTATGCGTTTCATCATCGCCCTCGATGACGAGGGTAACTTCCACGGCTGGGGACACGCCCTTCACGCTCAAACGGAATTATCGAGAGATACAATGCGTATGATGGCAATTAACGGTACCCGTGAAATTGTCGGATTGGCGGCGGGTTCCATGTGGTCTGGCGTCCTCGGCGACAACGGCTATCTCTATATTTGGGGTAGTTTCCAGGCGGAGCAAAACTTTATCCCCCCCTTTGAGGCACAGGGCAGAATCGTCGATATCGCCGCCGGTGATGTCAACATGATCCTCCTCCTCGACGACGGCACCATCGTGCCCATGGGCGTGAGGGGGACCGAGTTCTTTGAAAACGTACCGGAAACCCTCATGGATGGCTCCACCCGCGTGGAAGAGGTCGTCGCCACCAACCGTAACGTATTGGCACGGGACGAACACGGGATCCTGCACCTCTGGGGCAGCATGATAGACGGGTTACACAGGTTCCCCGAGGGGCTGGTCCCCGAAAATGTAGTCCATATGGCGGCCGGGTACCGGAACTTCATCGTGGTAAAAGACAACAGCGAGATTCTCGTATGGGGCGCCGATGAGTTGGGGCAATTCCATCTGCCCGGCAATCTCTCCGAGGCCGGAGTGGAGATGGTATTTGCCGACGCCTTCCAGTTTTACGCCATGGACAGCGAAAACAACATACTCGCCGCCTGGGGCAACGCCGGATACCTGTTCGGAAGCGACCAATTCGGCCGCGATATCTTCACACGGCTCATGCACGGCGGTCGCGTCTCTTTGACCATCGGCGTCATTGCGGTTGTCGTAGCCACCATCATCGGCATCGTTGTGGGGCTCATAAGCGGTTTCTTCGGCAAATGGGTGGATCACTTTTTAATGCGCCTCACGGATATATTCGAATGCCTCCCCTTCCTCCCGATTGCGGTGACGCTGTCTTTTGTAATCGGAGATCGCCTGGATGAGACACAACGGCTGTTCTTTATCATGCTGTTGCTCGGTGTGCTCGGTTGGATGCCCCTGGCAAGGCTGATACGTGCGCAGTTGTTGATTGAGCGGGAGAAAGATTTTGTGCTCGCCGCCCGGGCCCTTGGTATAAAGCAGCGCAACATCATGGCGAAGCATATTTTACCCAATGTCTTCAACTTCGTCATCGTTAGCATAACCCTTTCATACGCCACTTTTATTCTGATGGAAGCAGTGTTATCCTTTCTCGGATTCGGGGTCAGAGAACCCACTCCAACGTGGGGTAATATGCTCACCAGTGCAGAGGATACAGTGGTTATCCAGTATTTTTGGTGGCGCTGGATTATACCCGCAATTTTCGTTATAGTGGCGGCTCTGTCAATCAATATGGTTGGCGATGCACTGCGCGAAGCCATGGATCCAAAATCCCAGGAGAGGTAGGTGTGGAATATGAATAGTCGCAACATGCTTGAAATGAAAAATGTCCACTGCTACTTTGACACCGCAAGAGGCCTTATTCGTGCGGTGGACGGCGTCAGCCTCAGCATAGGAGAAGGCATGACTCTCGGCGTAGTCGGCGAATCCGGCAGCGGGAAAAGTCAGTCAGCCCTGGCCGTACTCAAGCTCTTCGAAAAAAACCAAAGGATTTACGACGGCGAGATTTGGTTTGAGGGAGAAAAAATAAGCGAATATGACGCACAGTCCATGTATAAGATTCGCGGCAACAAGATATCAATGATTTTTCAAGAGCCCATGACGTCGCTCAATCCTGTCTTCACAATTGGCAGGCAATTAAGCGAGGTGTTGCTGTTACATCAGGGGATGACGGGGGCAATGGCGCACCTGCGTTCAATAGAGATGCTGGAAGCCGTTAAGATCCCAAACGCAAGGCAGTTGATCAGGCAATACCCGCATCAACTCTCTGGGGGCATGCGGCAACGTGTGATGATCGCAATCGCGCTGTCATGTAAGCCCAAGTTGCTTATCGCAGACGAGCCCACCACTGCCCTAGATGTGACGATACAGGCTCAAATTCTGCGCCTTATGAATGACCTGAAAGCTGAGTTTAACACGGCAATTATGTTTATCACGCATGATTTAGGCGTTATTAACCAAATGGCGGACGAAGTAGCAGTCATGTACTGCGGCCAGGTCGTCGAAGTTGCGCTCGTAGATCACATATTCAAACCGGTTACGGAATATTCTCATCCATATACCGAAGCCCTGCTCACGTCCATTCCCATGCTCAGCGGGACCCAGGGTACCAGACTGGATGCAATCCCCGGCGCGGTTCCTCACCCGTTGGATCTGCCCAAGGGCTGCCGGTTCGCACCACGGTGTAAATACAGAACTTCAAGGTGCGACGAGGAGGTACCGGAGTTGAAAAAAGTGAGCGATGAGCAGAGCGTGCGCTGTTTCTATCCGAGGAAAGGAGTGCGCAGCAATGGCTGAAAAAAATGTCCTGTTACGCCTTGAAAACGTCAAGATGCATTTTCCGCTCAAGAAAGAGAAGATATTCCAGCGGGAGCGCCCCACGGTAAAAGCGGTGGACGGCGTCACTATCGACGTATTTGAGGGTGAAACCCTCGGCGTGGTCGGCGAGAGCGGCTGCGGCAAGACAACATTGGGCCGTGTCATGTTACAGTTGTATAATCAGACAGAGGGCTCGGTACGTTATACAGGTATTACACTCAACGATTACTGCCCGAGATACGCAATCCAGGATGTGGACAAAATCCCCTCTGTCAAGGGCACACCGGAAGCGCTCATAAAGGACTTTGCAAGCCAGGTTCGCATAGCGGGCGGATTGCTGCTCTCAAGCAATCTTCAGGCGGTCTCCCGTACCTTGCACGCTAATCTGGTTGCGGTCAAGGAAGTCAACCGGTTACAAACGGAAATACATCTTCTCGACATAAAACGTATTGCGCACCTTGAAAGCGAGAAAAAATCTTCAGAATCAAGTCTCTCTTCACAGAAAGGCCGTACGAAAATCGAAAGGAAGATTGCGCACTTGAGTGCGGATTTAGAAAAAGCAGAGAAAGTGCGAGATACACACGGCACTGCAGTTGAAGCCTTGCGTGCGCAATGTGCCAATCAACCCGGATATGATATTCTGGAAGAGGCCCGCGATATTTCTATCGATTTGAAACGACTCACAAAAGAGGAGATGCGGCGCCAGCGCCGTCACCTCCAGATCATTTTTCAAGACCCGTATTCCTCCCTCAATCAAAGGTTCACTGTGGGCAACATCCTCAGTGAGGCGCTTGTTGCCCACAAAATGTACGGAGAAGGTACAAAGCAGTTGGAGGAATACACCCTTAGCATTATGGATAAATGCGGACTACAGCATTACTTTTTGCACCGCTACCCGCACCAGTTCTCGGGCGGCCAGCGACAGCGTATCGGCATAGCCCGGGCGCTGGCCCTGCAACCGAAGTTTATTGTGTGTGACGAGGCGGTCAGCGCCCTCGATGTATCCATCCAATCCCAGATCATCAACTTGCTGATGGACCTGAAAGATAGCGCAAACCTTACATACCTGTTCATTTCCCACGATCTGAGCGCAGTTAAGTTTATCAGCGACCGTGTCGCGGTAATGTATCTTGGCAATATCATCGAACTCGGCAAATCAGATGAGATTTTTGAGCACCCCTTGCACCCGTATACAAATGTACTGCTGAAAGCAATCCCAACGACCGATGAGGCGTCAAGAAAGGAACTTCAGGTCATCGAGGGCGATATCCCAAGTCCGGCAAACCCGCCCCCCGGCTGTAAGTTCCACACACGTTGCGAGTTCGCTGCGGACGTATGCAAGATTGATGTGCCCGAGTGGCGTGAGATACGCCCGAAGCACTGGGTGGCCTGTCATTTCCCTGTGGGGTCCGGCCTGTATGATCCGGTATGCAACCTGGAGGAGCAGTAATCATGTTTCTTCCAAGTCGTTTAAAGGATCTTCTGGGCAAGAAGAAGGCCAAGGAAAAGCTCGACAAGCACTATGACGATATGGAGAAAGCTGAACTGGAAAAAGGCGATTTCTTGGCTATGGTCATTGCGGCTTTCATCACGTTCCTGCCGGTGCTCATCATTACACTGGTGGTTTTCTTCAGCCTGTTATGGTTGCTGTTTGCACGATGAGAGGTAAACGTGTGCATTGCTCCCAAAGGGCGGCTTACTCAATCCGAGTGAGCCGCCCTTTTTATAGACTTTCCCATTATCCTGTGATATACTCACGAAGTAATTCTAAAAATTATAGTCAAACCACTAGTGCTTTGACCATAGGAAAAGGTGTTATACAGATGAAATTTTCACTACTGCCCTACGAAAGACCGGAGTTTGAGGTGTTAAACACAAAGCTGCAAGGCTTGCTGGAACGCTTTCAAAATGCAGGCACTGCAGAGGAATGTTTTGCCGTTTACAAGGAGTATGACGATTGTATTGCCGACATTAACACCACATATACTTTGGCGTACATCAGGAACTCCATGGATACGAACGACGAGTTTTACGACAAGGAAATCGAATACTGGGATATGACTCTGCCGAAGTTGGAAGAAGTGCAACAGGCGTTTACTGCCGCCCTGCTGGGCTCACCCTTTCGAAAGGATATGGAGCAGAAATGGGGCTCTCTCCTGTTTTTAAACGCGGAAATAGAGCTCAAAACCTTCAGGCCAGAAATCATATCCGATTTGCAAGAGGAAAATGCCCTTACCACAGAATACGACAAACGCATCGCATCTGCGCAAATTGAATTTGACGGCAAAACCCTGACCCTGGCCCAAATACGCCCCTATGCCGAAAACCCGGACCGTTCGATTCGGAAAGCCGCCCAAGAGGCCACTGCGGAATGGTTCATGGCCAATGCCAAGGAACTGGACAATCTGTTCGACAAGTTGGTAAAGCTCAGAACGAAAATTGCTAAAAAACTGGACTACGAAAATTTTATAGAGCTCGGCTATTACCGTATGCAGAGAAATTGCTATGACAGAGACATGGTGAAAAAATTCCGAGAAGGGGTGGCAAAACATATTGTCCCCATCATAACGAAATTGGCAAAAGAACAGGCCCAGCGCATAGGTGTAGATACCATAAAAGTCTACGACCAGGAGTTCAACTATCCGGACGGCAACGCTGTGCCCAAAGGCACGGCAGATGATATCTTTGCCCATGCGAAAAAAATGTACCATGAACTATCACACGAGACAGGGGCCTTCATGAATTCCATGCTGGAAAGCGAGCTCTTTGACGTCCTGACACGTCCGGGCAAATCCGCCGGAGGATACTGCGCTACACTTCTCAAATATAAAGTCCCCTTCATTTTTGCCAATTTCAACGGAACATCCGGCGATGTGGATGTGTTTACACATGAGGTCGGCCACGCCTTTGCATCCCATGTGGCACGGGATATTTACCCCTCGGCCCTGCAGGACTACTCGTCGGAGACGGCAGAAATACATTCTATGGCGATGGAATTTTTCACCTGGCCTTGGATGGAAGGTTTTTTTGGAGAACAGACGGACAAGTATTATGACAGCCACCTGTCGGGCGCATTAACCTTTTTGCCCTACGGGGTGATGGTTGACGAATTTCAACACCACATTTACCAAAACCCGGAAATGACTCCTGCCCAGCGCAACGAATATTGGCTTGTGTTAGAAGCAAAATACAGACCGTGGCTTGACCTGGAGGGGACGCCGTTCCACGGCGAGGGACGCCGCTGGCAAAATCAATTGCACATTTATACTGATCCATTCTACTATATTGACTATTGCCTGGCACAAATCATGGCGTTGAATTTCTGGGTTCAGAGCCAAGAAAACCCTGCGCTCGCCTGGGAAAAATACAGGCGGTTGGTCGGCTTTGCCGGCACAAAGACCTTCGTGGAACTGGTAGAAGATTCCGGTCTTCCAACACCATTTGAGCCCGGTAATATAAAGACTGTAGCGGATGCCGCCACTGCTTGGCTGGACAATCGCACCGAATAAGCGAAGCGTAATCCTCTGGATTTTGAGAACCCCCTGTGAAACAAGGTGCATTCCCAGCCTCGTCTCAAGGGGGTTCTCTGTGTTCAAAAAAGTTATTTATCTGCCGGCTTTTTTTCTCTTTCCCTCGACAATCAGCCACAGGAGGAGTGGAATCCCGATCTGCAGCACGGGGGCGTAGTGCAAGTATATGCCGGGAAAGATGAACAGACTTGTGAGATTCGGGAATAGAATCATTGCCAGGGCAAGGGTTGTTGCGGCTACTAGAAATACCGTGTACGTTTGATTCCACTGGGAAGTGATTCGAGAAACCCCTCTGGCGGCGGCCAGGAGACAGATTGCGATCTTTGTAATTCCCGTGAGTAACGCGATCAAGAGCACAAAACTCTCTATCCGAATCCCCAATCCGCCCAGATCCAATACCCCGGCGGCCTTGTAGGCGGAGAAGAATACGGTGTCCATACTCCCCTGTCCCAGAATGGCCAGATCCCGTAGAAAGGTCAGGGCGAAGAAGGCGACGGCCAGAGCGGCGGCGAACATGAATAGTCCATAGGGATTTGCTTTTTTATCCAATCGCCTTGCCAGGGTCAGGAAAATGATCCCGTTCCCCAAAATCAAGACGGCAGCGCGGTAGCCGCCCCATAAAAGCCCTTGTCCGCTGTGGACGCCCAGGGGCAATAGGTGATTGAGCCGCATAGCGGGGAGCGCAATGACTGTCACCCCCACAGCGAAGAGTATCGCCAGAATCGCGATCAGAACGCTCCATTTCCCCAGGGTTACCACGCCGCTCTTGGCCAGATAGACGCACACGGCGAATAGGATCAGCAACAGGACGATCAACGGCGTGTTGGGCAGGGTGGTCAGGTGCAGAAATGCCCCGTGATAGCGGCCCGCTAGGGCGGCCATAGCGATGAAATAGACGCAGTATAGGACGGTAATAAGCGTTCCCAGCACCCGGCCAAAGGCGTATTCCAACATGTCGAATAAATCCATGCCGGGTAAGAGGCGGATGAGGCGGGCCAGGATCAAAAAGAGGGGCGTTGCCATCACCAGGCCGACGCCTGCCGCCATCCAGCGGTCAGATGCCATGTCGATCGCGTGTCCATAGATGCCGTATCCGCTGATATAGAATACCAATAGGAGCGCTATGGCCCCCCGCAGGCTGAGGTGGTCCAGGGAGAGCTTATTGTCCATGCCGCACCCCCGACTGTCCGCCAACCATGCCGGTATTTTGAATCCGCACGTGCACCTGGGTCGTCACTTCGCTCTCTTGGAGCAGCCTTTCCCAATCCTGGTTGATCTCGTTCCACAGGCGGGGGGCGAAGCTCTGCACGGTCTCCGCCATGCCGATGATATCATAGCCCGCCTCCCGCTGGCGGTGGATTAGCTCCAGTACCTGGCGGGACAACTCCCCTCCGGCTGTTTGTTCCATCCGCCGAAGGGCTGTCTGATCCAGGGTACCCCAGTCCGGGGGGAGCTGCGCTATGTCGGCGGTCATGGAGATGTCCAGGTGGAAGGCGAGGCCATCCCCTGCCCGGATAAAAGTGAGCCGGGGGCGGCTGCGGCGGTTGGCCAAGATCACCCGCCCGGTGCCGCCGTCCGGCGTTGTCACCTCCACGGAGAAGGCCCAATCCCCCAGGCCCGCGGCCCCTAAGAGATAGGCGGGCATGTCCGCCTGATCCAGTGTCCCCGTCATGCGGTCCCCGGTGAAGAGGGCCATGCCGTCCAGTTGGAAGGGCCTGTCATCGGTCTGGGCGGGGGCGATGATGGGCAGCGTCAAATTTGTGGTATTTGCCGTCAGAATGTGGCGGATTTCATAGGCGGCTTTGGCGTCCGCGGCGGGGTGTCTCCCCTGCCGACTCCGGGATAATCCCTCGTTTAAGGCGACGGAGAAAATCAGCCGGTGCTCCTCTGCCCCCCTCTCCTCGCCGGGGCGGAGGAGTTCCGCCGCCGTGTCCGTGGCGGCGACTACCATGCGGAGGCTGTCCCGGACGTTTTCTTCCCGGATCAGAAAATCCAGCAGGGGGCGGATTCCCTCTTGTTCCGCCACGGCCCTGCTGACCAAGATCACCTGGGCGCTCCCGAAGTACAGGTTGTTGTGGAGTTTTGCGTAGGCGTCGTATACCGCCTCGGCAATCGTATCCCCTGTGGTGGTCAGGAGCAGGGAGCCGGGCTGTTGGGCGTTTTCCGCGTTTAGGTCCAAAATCTCAAAGGTCAGGGCCACGCCTTGGCCGCCCTCTCCCTGATCTACGGCGACCCCCGCCACAATGGTCAGCTCGTTTAGGCTCTGGTAATCCCAGCACCCGGTGAGGGTGAGGAGCAGGAGGCATATGAGTAGGAGTGACCGTATTGTTCCGCCCATTACCGGCCTCCTCTGGTTGACTTTTCCCGGGCGGTGTTGTAGCTCAAGGGGCTGATCCGCCGGAGCATTTTCGGCCAGGAGGCGCGGACGAAGGTGTCCTTCACCTCTTGGGCGTCCAGCTTGCCTGTGGGCAGGAGCACGGGGACGCCGAAGGTCTGTAGGTTCAGCACGTGGATCATAAATACGGAGAGGGTCAGCAGGAGGCCCGGCAGGCCTAACAGGCTGGCGGCGATTAGGGTGCTGTACCGGGCCAACAGCCCCGCTAAGGTCAGCCGGGGGACGATGAGGATGGTGATCCCCGCAAAGGCCACCACTACCACCATTGGCCCTGTGATCAGATGGGCCTCTACCGCCGCCTGGCCCACCACGATGCCGCCCACCACGGCCAGGGCCTGGCCCACGTATCCCGGGGTCCGCACCCCCGTCTCCCGGAGGATGTCAAAGAGCACCAGGATGAGAAAACACTCCAGCGCCGCCGAGAGAGGTACAGTTTGCCGGGCCACGGTAAAACTCTGCATGAGGCCGGCCGGGAGCATCTCGTGGTGAAATCCCATGACGGCCACAAAGACGGCGGGGATCGAAATCGTAAAGAAAAAACTCATAATCCGAAGGAGACGTGAATAACTGGCGTAGAGATTCCCCATGTAGTAGTCTTCACTGCTGTGGAAGTTCTCTACAAAGAGATAGGGCACGGTCAGCACCACGGGGGAGCCGTCGGTGAAGATGGCGATCCGGCCCTCTAAGAGCTTGCCCGCCACCACATCGGGCCGTTCGGTGAAGCCCACGGTGTGAAAGCCCAGCAGGGATCGCTCGGCGATATATTCGTTGATATACTCCGCGTCCAGCACCGCGTCTATGTCGATCTCTCCCAAGCGGCGTTCCAACTCTTTTAGGATTTTCTTGTTGACGATATTGTCCATATAGGCGATA